>ERZ1026903.670-NODE-670-length-14930-cov-6.431664_pt1 | contig 14930 bp, 8 predicted proteins | sample MGYA00380180_ERZ1026903 | MGnify/ENA primary metagenome ERZ1026903 (study PRJEB33269, sample SAMEA4719816) | human gut metagenome | biome: human-associated habitat; feature: organic feature; material: feces | place: Cameroon | collected 2013-10 ... | reverse complement strand
CCTGGGCTATGTGCTCCATTGGGCTTTCAGCCCGCCCTTGCTAAATCCGAAACTTGAATAAACCAATCATACCGCAATGAACGACTACTTCTACATCGATGCTTCAGGCCAGCAAAAAGGCCCCATACCCCCCTCACAATTCTCAATGTTCAACGTCAGTGCCGACACCCTCGTATGGTGCAAAGGCATGGCCGACTGGCAGCGTGCAGGTGCCGTTGACGAGTTGAAGGCGTATTTAGACAACGACACCAATGGCGCCACCCCGCCGCCCACTCCCGGCACTGCCGGTACAGCCAGTGGTGCACCCTACGACAATGTGTACCACAGCATGGACAGCGGCACCCCCAACCAGTCAATGCCCTGCCCGCCAAGCAATTTGGTGTGGGCCATCGTGTCAACCATATTGTGCTGCCTTCCCACCGGTATTGTAGCCATAGTATATGCTTGTAAGGTTGACAACCTCTACCTCATGGGCGATTATCAAGGAGCTGTCGAAGCCTCCAACAAAGCACGTAACTGGGCGATTGGCGGATTGATAGCCAGCGTTGTGTTCTACTTTGTCTACATCCTGGTTCTTTTTAGTGTTGGTTTCGGCTCCATCGCAAGTATGTCTAATTTATAAATAAAACCTTTAACCTATGAACCGAAGCGCACTCCCCCCATGTCCTAAAAACCATATGGCCATGGCCGTCATTTCAACCATATTCTGCTGTCTGCCATTTGGCATTGTGGCCATTGTTAAAGCCTCACAAGTCAATTCGTTTTACATGAATGGCTTTTACGAACGGGCGCAAATTTCGGCCAACGATGCCCAAAAGTGGACTATCATATCAGTCATTACAGGCCTGCTGTCGTGGGGCTGCTGGTGCGGACTGAATTTTATAAACTAATACGCGTTGGCGGAATTAGTAAACAAGTTGACAGGTTAACGGGTTAACAGGTAAGTTTGCCAAGCTTTTTAAGCTTCTTTGCCATTATGACTTTAACATAATAAGTGGTGTGTAGCATACTTACTTGTTAACCTGTCAACTTGTCAACTTGTTAACCTAAAATTCCGACAATCAAGAATTCACACCATTCCAAACACCAATTTAAGATGTATTCAGCACTATTCATGTTAGCCACATTGGTGGCATACTTCATACTGCTGTTGCTCGTTTCGCACCATGCCACGCGGCATGGTGCGAAAGGCAATGACGCCTTTTTCCGTGCAGGCCGCCAATCCCCCTGGTGGATGGTGGCCTTTGGCATGATAGGTGCCAGCATATCGGGTGTCACATTCATTTCGGTGCCAGGTTGGGCAGCCTCAACGGGCATGACCTACTTGCAGATGTGCCTCGGTTTCATTGTGGGGTATGTGGTAGTGGCCTTTGTGTTGTTGCCCCTCTACTACAGACTGCGCCTCACCAGCATCTATGCCTATCTTGGCACACGTTTTGGCACTTCGGCCCACCGCACGGGAGCCTTGTTCTTTGTGCTGAGCAAACTCACCGGAGCCGCCGCCCGCCTATATTTGGTGTGCATGGTGTTGTCCCAATTCGTGGTACAGCCACTTGCCGGTGACGGCTTGCTCCCATTCATGGTCACCACATTGGCCGTGCTCACGCTGATATGGCTCTACACCCGCCGCAGCGGACTGCAGACCGTAGTGCGCACCGATGCCTTGCAAACTGTTTGTCTGTTATTGGCCGCTGTGGGCATTATTATAGCCGCCGCCATACAGATGGACCTCAATTTCGAAGGCGTTATCCACACCATAACCCACAGCGCCATGTGCCGTGTGTGGGAGTGGGACGCAGCCAGTCCGCAAGCCTTTTGGCGCCAGTTCTTGAGCGGCGTGTTCATCGTCATTGTCATGACAGGACTCGACCAAGACATGATGCAGAAAAACCTCACCTGCTGCAATCTGCGCGAGGCGCAAAAGGACATGTGCACCTACGGCATGGCCTTCTTGCCAGTCAATGCCCTGTTCCTTGGTCTTGGCATACTGCTCTACACCCTGTGTGCCCAACAGAGCCTCACCCCTCCAGCCGCAGGCGACAGTCTGTTGCCCTGGCTCATCAGCAGCGGTGTATTGGGGCAATGGGTCATCGTGCCCTTTACCATCGGCATCGTGGCAGCCGCCTTTTCGAGTGCCGATTCGGCCATGACAGCGCTCACCACCACCATCTGCATCGACCTTTTAGGCATGAGCGAGGACCGCGAGCAACAGCGTGCCGCATTACACACCCGCCATATCGTGCATTTGTGCGTGGTGGCCGCCTTTGCGTTGTGCATCATCTTGTTCAAGGTGGTGGGCAATAGCAATGTGCTCAATGCCATCTATGTAATGGCCTCATACACCTACGGCCCGTTGTTGGGCCTTTACACCTTTGGCTTGTTTACCCGCCGCCACACCAATTTGCGCTGTGTGCCAGTTATCTGTGTGGCAGCTCCCACAATTTGTGGTCTGCTCGACCACTTTGCGCCAATATGGTGGAACTACACCTTTGGCTACGAGCTGCTTGTGCTGAATGGCCTTATCACCTTTGTCGGATTATGGGTGTGCAAGGCAGACTCTGAAACAAAAACGACTTTACAACCATGCTAAAATATTGGATACTCGCTGCGCGGCCCAAAACGCTTACTGCCGCTCTCATTCCCGTGCTCACTGTCACGGCATTAGCCTACAGCGAAGGGCATGGCCGCTGGCAGCCCGCGCTGTTGTGCTGCCTGTTTGCGGCCATCATGCAGATAGCGGCCAACTTCATCAACGACCTGTTCGACTATCGCAAAGGCACCGACCGCGAAGACCGTCTTGGGCCCGAGCGCGCTTGTGCCCAAGGGTGGATAACCCCGCGGGCCATGACACGTGGCATAGTCACCACACTCATATTGGCCTGTGCCGTGGGTTGCGGCCTGTTACCCTTTGGCGGGTGGCCCCTGGTAGGCATTGGCGCAGCCTGCGTGTTGTTTGCCTTTCTCTACACCACATTGCTTTCATACATGGGGTGCGGCGACATATTGGTATGGGTGTTTTTCGGCATTGTGCCAGTGTGCGGCACCTACTATGTGCAAGCACAAATGCTCACCCCCAGCGTGTGGTGGCTTGCTGCGGCAAGCGGATTGGTAACCGACACCCTGCTGGTGCTCAACAACTATCGTGACCGCACACAAGATGCGCTGAGCGGCAAGCGCACCCTCATCGTGGCATTAGGCGAGCAATTCGGCTCCATGTTCTATTTGTTACAAGGCGTGGCCGGCTGCATCTGCGTGGCCATACTGGCATTTTACAACCACAAGCTTTGCGCCATCTTGCCCCTGTTGTATCTCGTGCCGCATAGCCTTACCTGGCGCGAAATGGTGCGCATCAACCAGGGCCGCACGCTCAACCGTATATTGGGCAAGACATCGCGCAACATGCTCATCTTTGCCGTACTCACTGTTTTAGCACTTCTATTGTAAGACGTCACCCTTATGACCGAAAAGACATTAAAGGAAAAAACCGCCAATGGCCTGTTCTGGGGCGGCATAAGCAACGGGGCACAACAGGCGCTGAACCTCGTGTTTGGCATATTCTTGGCCCGTTTGCTCTCCCCCGCCGACTATGGCATGGTGGGCATGCTCACCATATTTTCGCTCATTGCCACCACTCTGCAGGAGAGCGGCTTCATATCAGGACTCAACCGCAAGCAGCACATCACCGATGCCGACTACAATGCCGTGTTCTGGTTCAACGTGCTTTGCAGCGTAACGGTCTACATCATACTCTTTTGCTGTGCGCCACTCATAGCCGCGTGGTTCCGCCAGCCCGTGCTTGTGCCGTTAGCCCGTTTGTCGTTTTTGAGTTTCGTCATCTCCGCCCTCAACACTGCGCCACGTGCTTGGCTCTTTCGCAATATGCGGGTGCGCGAAACCGCTCTGCTCACCATGATATCCCTTGTACTTTCGGGCATAACCGGCATTTGTCTGGCATGGAATGGGTTTGCCTATTGGGGTATAGCCATACAGAACCTCATGTATTGCATAACCATGACCGTCGGCAGCTGGTGGTTTGCGGGGTGGCACCCCACCTGGCACATCAATCTGCGTCCGCTGCGGGGCATGATAGGTTTCAGTTCAAAACTGTTGGCCACAAACATCTTCACCCACATCAACAACAACATCTTCAGCATATTTTTTGGCCGTCTTTATGGCGAAAAGACGGTGGGCTACTACAATCAAGCCAACAAATGGACAGGCATGGGCTACAACATGCTCACCGGCATGGTGTGGAGTGTGACACAGCCCCTTTTTGCACGTCTTGAGAGCGATGACAATGGCCGCATGTGCCAGATATTTCGCAAGATGTTGCGTTTCACGGCCTTCCTGTCCTGTCCGGCATTGTTCGGGTTAGCGCTCATAGCGCCCGAGTTCATCACCATAGCCATTACCGACAAGTGGCTCACCAGCGCGCGGCTCATGCAGCTGCTCAGCATAGGGGGCGCTTTTGTGCCGGTAGCCTCATTCTACGCCAACTTTATTATCAGCCGTGGCAAGAGCAACATCTTTATGTGGAACACCATAGCCCTGTGTTTGGCACAAATGTTGCTGCTCGTAGCCTTGTACCCCTATGGTGTGGAGGCAATGGTAGTGGCCTACATCACGCTCAACACATTGTGGCTGTTTGTGTGGCACTGGTTCGCACGCCGCCTCATAGGTCTGCGTTTGAGGTATGCCTTGCGCGATGTGCTGCCCTTTGCCGCATTGGCCGCCTTGGCCATGGCTGCGGGTTGGGCCGTGTCGCAGTTGGCCAATGGCAACATCTACATCTCGCTTTTGCTCAAAGTTGTCACAGCCGTAGTGGTGTATGCAGGCTCACTGCGTTTGCTCGGTGCGCAGATATTCGCAGAGTGTACGGCATTCATCAAGAGCAAGTTAGGCCATAAGGCAAACCCTTAACCTCTTAACAACCTCATAATTTACAAACCTTGCATAAATCTCTTCAGTATGTATTTAATCCTATTTATTGGCATCGCCATACTCAGTTATGCGGTGCAAAGCAATCTTAACAGCAAATTCAAGAAATACTCCAAAATACCCATAGCGTCGGGCTTGAGCGGTCGCGAAGTGGCCGAAAAAATGCTGCGCGACAATGGCATCAACAATGTCACGGTAACCTGCACCCAAGGTTACCTCACCGACCACTACAATCCCGCCAATGGCACTGTCAACCTGTCCGAGGCTGTGTACAACAGCCGTTCTGTTGCCGCAGCCGCGGTAGCAGCCCACGAGTGCGGTCATGCTGTGCAGCACGCCGTGGCATACGCGCCGCTCACCCTGCGTTCGGCCCTGGTGCCCGTGGTATCGTTTGCCTCTAATTGGGTGCAATGGGTGCTGCTTGCCGGCATCATATTGATACACTCCATGCCGGGCATACTGTTGGCCGGTGTTGTGTTGTTCGCCCTCACCACATTGTTCAGTTTCATCACCCTCCCCGTCGAGATTGACGCCTCGCGCCGTGCCACCGCCTGGCTGCTCAGAGCCGGTATCACCTCGGCATCTGAGCAACCCATGGCCGTATCGGCCTTAAAGTCTGCCGCTTACACCTATGTGGTGGCAGCACTCAGCTCTTTGGCTACTTTGGCATACTACGTCATGATATTGGTGGGCGGCCGTTCAAGAGATTAAAGATTCTTAGTTGACAGGTTGACGGGTAAGTATGTAATACACGGCTTATGATGCTAAGAAACTCAAAATACTTGGCAAACTTACCCGTTACCCCGTCAACCTGTTACCCCGTCAACTAATTAACTTATCAGATAATGATTAAGCCCTGGCTTTCCTTGCGAAAGTCGGGGCTTTTTCATACCTTTGTCTCAAATACCTAATACTAATCAATAATCAAGCTAAGAACATGAAGCACAAGCTACTATCGTTTTTGCTACTGCTGTCTTTGTTGCCAGGGGCAACATGGGCACAGACATTCGTAAACCTCACCCCGCGTCCAGCCTCCATGACAGTTGGCACGGGCTCCTTGGCCTTGCCCTCACAGTTCACTGTGAGCTATACCGGGCTTGACGAGGATGGCGTGAATGAGGTAAACCAATTTGCCAAGTCATACACCGACGTGACTGGCGCCGCAGTCAGTGTGGCTGCCGACGATGCCAGCGCCCTCTTCCAGGTGTCGCTGCTCCCCGCCTCGTCTTCACTGAAGATGGACGGCTACAAACTCGACATTACCGACAGCAAGGTCACCATTCAGGCCAAGAGCGCCTTAGGCCTTTTCTATGCCTTCCAGAGTGTGAAAAAGATGTTGCCCGCCAATGTCATGGCTGGGGTAAAGGACGCCGCTGTCACTTCGTACCCATTGCCCGTGGTGAGCATCACCGACCAGCCGCGCTTTGACTACCGTGGATTTATGCTCGATGTGTCACGCCACTTCTTCACCGCCAACGAGGTAAAGCGCATTATCGACCTCATGGCCGCTTACAAGATGAACACCTTCCATTGGCACTTGACCGACGACCAAGGTTGGCGTGTACCCATCAAAAAGTATCCCAAACTCACTACCATCGGTGCCACAGCGCCCAACAGACGCTATACCGACATGTACGAGCTGACACAGTACTGGATAAATAAGCCCTACGGCCCTTACTCTTACACCGAAGAGGAAATAAAGGACGTGGTAGCTTATGCCAAGGCCCGTCACATCGACATCGTGCCCGAAATTGACATGCCCGGTCACTTCTCAGCAGCCATGACGCCCTATCCCGAATTTAGCTGCACACCCGACGGTGCCCACAATGTGTGGGACGATGGCGGCATCTCTTACGACATCTTGAATGTGGCCAATCCCAATGCCGTACAATTTGCCAAGGATATTTTAGAGGAACTCATGGAGCTCTTCCCCGGCAAGTACATTCACATTGGTGGCGACGAATGCCCCACTAATGCTTGGGAGAAGAATGCCGAATGCCAAGCATTGTACAAGGAACTCAAACTGACCAGCTACCGTCAGTTGCAGAGCCACTTTGTTCAGCAACTTGACGAATTTGTCAAGTCTAAAGGCCGCCATTTGGCCATTTGGAACGAAGGCATCACTGCAAAAGGTGCCGACACCGACATCATGAAGTCTACTGGTGCGGTAGTATACTGCTGGACAGGCCCCGAAGCCGCTGTTGAGCAGGCTAAGAAACTTGGCATGCCAAGCATCTACACCCCCTGGGGACCCTACTACATCAACCGCCGCCAGGGCAATGGCCCCACCGACCCTCCTGGTGCAGGCTCTGGTTCCGACAATGTACAAGCTACTTACAACCAGACTATTCCCAGCGCCACCACATACGGTGTGCAGGGCACTTTCTGGTGCGAACACGTGTCTGACACCGACTATTTGGAATGGCTCGCTTTGCCGCGCCTCATCGCTGTGGCCGAGCGTGGTTGGACACCCGAATCGGGCAAGAATTTCAGCGACTTCCAAAAGCGTATGTCGGCCGATACCGTCATGCTTAACTATGGCAACTACAAATATTGCAAGTACTTCATGCTTGACAACGGCCAGGGAGGCGAAACCACAATGGTGATGCCTCATGCCAACACCGCCGACAAGAAATACTACTACCGCATCATTTCGGGTGGTACAGACAACACACGTGCAGGCCGCTGCATCGAACTCCTGGCCGACGGCTCGTCACTCATTTCTGCCAACAGTGGCAAGGGGGCAAAGGCCGGCGTACTTTGGACAAGTCCTCAGGCTGCCGAAGGCGATGCCAACTACAACTACCAGTGGTGGAGCATCGAGGAGGACCCCGCCAATCCGGGCAAATATGCCCTCGTTTGTATGGCACAGCCCGATGGTTCAGTCAATCCCGATCCAAGTGCGGCAAACATAAGTGGTCGCTGGAGCTACGACAACGCTGCCAAGCACTACAACTTTGTACTCGGTAGCGGTTCATACGGCAAAAAGGGCGACAACTATTACTACACCATAGCAAGCGACAAGGTAAACGGACAGTACCTCAACTCGTCAATGGGCGGCCAGGGACTTGCTGTTAATCTTTATAGCAATCCTAACGACGGCAATGGCGGTTGCTGGGAGTTCTCACCCAAGGAGGATTACGACGGCGGTTCAAGCACCAAGCCCGTCACTTTCGACTACCTTGAAGAGGGCAAGACCTACATGCTGACAAATGCTGTCGAAGGCTTTGAAGGCATCACACTGAGCGATGACAACAGTGGCAACAGCCTCAAGGCCAACAACAATGCCTTTGCCAATAACGCATGGACGGTTGAGGCTTCAACCATCAATGCCGACGGCTCACAAACTGTCAAGGTAAAGAACGTTGCCACAGACCGCTACATCAACTCGCTCGGTGCGTATGCCGACCGTGTGGGCTGTCCCGTCAATATGGGCAGCGCCACTGCCGATGCCAACGTCACCATCAGTTATGTAAAGAACTATAATGATTTGCGCATCAAGGTGGGAGGCAAGAGCCTCTTTGCTGTGCCATCGGGCGTAGCCAATGCTGGTGCCACCACTGGTGCCGGTGTGTCATACGATGCCGCCCGCAACCAAGGCGCTGAATGGACTGCCACCGAAGTGAAGGTTGTTACCCTCAACTGCCAGGACGACAAGGGTGTGTACCTTGGCACATTCAAGCGCAGCGTACCCGTCAGCGTAACCGAAATCACTGGCGACCTTTGCCCCACATTTAAGAACACTGCCGTTGAGCACATCGAAGCCGATGGCGATAACAACTATAACGTCACTTACAAGCGTTCGGCATACGCGCTCAACATTGTTTGTGCCGACAAGGCCGGTGTACTCCTCAGCAAGGACGAGGTGACTGTGCCCGTTGGCGAAAGCTACACCATGAAGGTGCCCGAAGTAAAGTATTGCACATTGCTCAACAGCGATGTGGCCGACGGCACACAAATCACTCCCGATGCCGACCGCACCATCAATGTGACTTACGAAATCAATGCCATTGTAGGTGTAAAGGCTGAGGGCGAACCTGTGAACGAATTGAAGAGCAACAACAAATATTTGTTGTACGATGCCACCACTGCTGCTGGCCGTGCCGGCTATCGTGCCATCAGAGACAATAATGTCATCAACCGTTACCTCTCAGCCGAGGGCATGCTTCCTACTGGCGTGTGGACACTCCAGGGCAGCGGCAACAAGTTCAAGGTGTTGAACGAGTATACAGGCTTGTATGTGCCGCAACTCAAAAATTCAGCAGCTACAACGGCTACAAGGGTTGGTGGCGACACATTCACCTTTGCTACCAATGCCGACGGCACTTGGAACATCAAGAGCACCAGTGGACAGTATTGGGACGGTTTGGCAAGCGGTGACCTCGTAGGTTGGAACGGCGGCACTGGCCACCCCATACGTATTTCAACATTCTACGCTCAGCCCATGTTCACCGTCAACATCGTTTGCCGCGATGCTGATGACGATAAGGTTATTTTGAAGAAGAGCAGCGACTTGGTTGTAGCTGGCACTGCTTACCCCATCGTTATCCCCACCATCGAGGGTTACACCATGCAGAGTGTAACGGGCAACGAAACCTATGGTGGCACGGTTGAGGACTTTGTCAACATCGTCGTGACCTATAAAAATAACGCAACTGTTGGCATCAACAATGTCAGCACAGACAACGCCTCTGCAGCCGTTCGCATTTACGACCTTCAGGGCCGCCGCGTGCAGCGTGTGCAGCAGCCGGGTCTCTACATTGTTAATGGCAAGAAGACTTTGGTTAAGTAATACCTTGCACACTTTCTCACGCTCTAAATAATAAGAGCGCGCACCAATTACAAAATGCCTTTCAACGTTAGCACCGCACAAACAGGTGCCAATGTTGAAAGGCATTTTTTATTTACTCAAGTTACGGATTTAGACGGGTGCGACCTCTAATGGGGGCGACGCGTCTCGAGGGAAAATATGCAGCAATAATTAGCAGTAGTAGCAATCGTATTTAACTCCTATCTCTATCCCGACGCGAGACGCGTCGCCCCCATTAGAGCTAGCGTTCGGTGGTAGCATTTGTCGCTTGAAGAAACGCAAACACTAATGGGGGCGACGCGTCTCGCGTCGGGCATTTATCAGCAGCCTCGTCCCGCGGGAAAAAAATGCAGCTAAATCTCTACCACAAAGTGTTTGGAAAGAAACATCTTGCATCTTACACAAAATAGGTATAACAAGTTGAAAATCAAGTAATTACGTAGTGTAAGATACCTCGTGCAATATCTTACACTCCGCCAGTAAAGTTACACACTGCATGCTGGTCGGGTATACCCTGTTGTCTGCACTGTATGATGGTACATACACCTGTGTTTGTCGGTATAGGGAGAGCCGATTTTTAGTCGGATAGACAGAAAATCCTACCTCGCGTTGCCCGAAATTGTCTCCCCCGTTACCACACAACGTGCCTGGCACCACAGAATATGACACGTGTAAGATACTAAAGTGTGCAAGATGGTGTGTAAGATGCTTATAGGTATATCCTACACTGTTGAAAGTGCTGAAAATCAGTTATTTATGGCCGTTTTGTGTAAGATGTATGAAATGTGCGTGATAAAAAGATGTAGTTGTTCGATAAACTTCTATGCGCAATTTCGCGATTGGGAGTAATGTAGGGCCGCGGTTACTTTACACAAAGACAGAAGAAAGTTATGTGGTTGATGGGCACGTCTTAAATATTGCATGACCTCAAAAGTAAAAGGGCAGACACCATAGCCTTGCAAGTAGCAACACTATGGTGTCTGCCCAATTTGTACGTTCAGCGTCATGCCACACACTTAGGTCAAGCGGGTGCCCCCTTGTCAGTAAAGCAAGCCACGCAAAGTTGAAATGGCTTGTTGCGCTTGCCGCTCCGTGTCGAGCAGCGTGGTGCGTGCCGTGTAGTAAAACGATATTTCAAGCAGATAGTCGAGCAGCGAAATCTGACCCTCGTCCAGGGCACGGCGCAGCAGTGTGGTGTTGCTCGTGGTAGATAAATCGCTCCGCAACTTGTCAGACACGTCAAGCAGATGGCGCGCAGTGGCGTATTGCTGCATGAGTTGTGACAACTGCTGGTGGCGCACATCATCGGCATCGAGCTGGCGAGCAACCACCTCGGCCTTGGCTTGCTTCACTTTGCGGCGCGTGTTGCCCCACAACGGCAGACTAAAGCCTAATGACAGACCGCTGTAATTGTTATCTTTGATGTATTCGCCTTGAAAGCCCACCATGAGAGCCGGCAAAGCCTCGGCTTTGGCCAGTTTTACCTCAGCTTGCTGCTGTGCCACGGCAGCCTGTGCAGCAAGCAAGGCCGGCGACTGTGCCACAGCACTTTGCAAGTCGGCCAGTGCGGGCAGCGGCTGGTTGGCGTTGGGGTAACAAGTGTCGGCCAGTTCGAGAGGTTGCCCGCCGTTGAGGCGCTGCAGTTGCAGCAGCAATTCCTGTCGCTTGTTGCGTGCGCGTTCAAGTTCGGCCTGGCTCACCGAGGCATTAAGCTTCACCTTGTTCACCTCAATCTGGTTGATGTCACCTTGTGCAAACTTTTGTTGGTAGAGTTGGCACACCTCGTTGGCCAAGGCAGCACGCTGCGCCAGTTCGGTGCAAAGTTTGTTGTAGTATACAATCGAAGTGAGCGTTTGGTCGGCCTCGGCAAGTAATTGCTGCTCCGCCTGTCGGTAAGCCGCTTCGGCCACTTGGTTGCCAGCCCCGGCCAACTGCTTGCGGCGGCCCGTCAGCACACCCCAGTCGAGCGTTTGTGTCACGCTCACATTGGTGCGGTTGGGCACGCCTTGCGGACTGCCAAACAGATAAGCCACCTCGGCCTCGGGGTCGGGCAGTTTGAGCGTCGTGCCGTTGGCCAGCCGCGAGGCTTGCAGCTGGCTGCGGGCAGCCTTGAGTGTAGAGTTGTTGTGCACAATGCCCAACAGGGCGTCGCCCCATGCGGTGCCTTGTGCGCTTTGAGTTTGTGCGCTTGCCACGACAGTGAAGCAGCCAGCGAGCGCAGCTATGATGATGTCTCGGTATTTCATTTTTTACGCGTTTTGAGTGGAGCCATGATGGGCACAATAAACAAGTTGAGCAGCGTGCTTGTGAGCAGTCCGCCAAGCATGACCTGAGCCATGGGACTTTGAATTTCGTTGCCAGGCAGCGTGCTGCCAAGCGCCAGCGGAATGAGGGCCAATGCCGAGCAAAGCGCCGTCATGAGTATGGGTAGCAAACGGTCGGTAGAGCCCTTTGTCACCACCTCGATGCGTGAAAGTCCGCGGTGCGACAGCTCGTTGTAGCGGTCGACAAGCAGCATGCCGCCACGGGTGGCCATGCCAAAGAGCGATATGAAACCAATAATGGCCGGAATGCTCACCACACCGCCCGTAAACACCAGTGCCAATACTCCGCCAATGAGTGCCAATGGCAAATTGAGCAGCACCACAACGGCCTGTGGCCATGAGCGGAACTGCAGATAGAGTAGCAACAGTATGACGATGATGCTGACAACCGACAAGCCGAGCAGCAAACGCGATGCAGCGGCTTCGCTCTCAAACTGTCCGCCATATTCGATGTGGTAGCCTTCGGGCAGCTTTACTTGTTGGTTGATGGCCCGTTGCATGTCGTTGACCACCGAGCGCATGTCGCGTCCTGTGGCATTGGCCGATACCACCAATTTGCGTTGCGCATTTTCGCGGCTTATGGTGTTGGGGCCGGCTGTCGACACCACATCAGCCACGTCGGCCAGTGGCACTTGACGCCCGTCGGGGGTGTTGATGAGCAAGTCCTTTATATGTGCAATAGAGTTGATGTCGTCGTCGGCCATGCGCACGGTAAGGTCGAGGCTCTTGGCGCCGTCCTGCACCTGGCTCACCACCTCGCCACCGATGGCGGCATTGACAAACTCGGCAAACTGCGGCAGGGTGATGCCGTAGCGTGCAAGCAGTGTGCGGCGTGGACGAATGTTGAGTTGCGGACGCTCCACCTGTTGCTCCACATTGAGGTCTGTCACCCCGTCAATGTCCTTGGTAACTTGCTGAATTTGCGTGCCGATGGTATGCAGTTGTGTGAGGTCGGGGCCAAACACCTTGATGGCAATGCCGGCCTTTGTGCCCGACAGCATGGCATCGATGCGGTGTGATATGGGCTGGCCTATTTCGATGTTGACACCAGGCAGAGTGCGCAGCCGCTGGCGAATATCGTTCATGACCTCGTCCTTGCTGCGCTTGTCCAGTGTAAAAGGCACTTCCATTTCGCTGCCGTTCACCCCCTGTGCGTGTTCGTCAAGTTCGGCACGCCCCGTTTTGCGTGCCACATCGCGCACCTCGGGTATTTGCAGCAGCAGTTGTTCGGCTTGGCGCCCTATGCGGTCGCTCTCCTCAAGCGACACCCCGGGCAGTGTGCTCACGTTGATGGTGAACGAGCCCTCGTTGAACGAAGGCAAGAATGAGCGCCCAAGGGTGAAGAACAGGCTTACCGTCAGTACCACCAGTGCCGCTGTCACGCCCAATATCCAGCGCGACGGTTTGCGGTCCAAGGCCCACATCAGGGCCTGCTCGTACCGAACCTTGAGCTGACGTACCCAGCGCGGTTCGTAATGGTGCACCTTCTGCGTCACAGCACCTGGTGTAAGTTGCGTTTGAGGGTCCTTGAGCAGCATACGACAGAGCACGGGGGTGAGTGTGAGTGCCACGAGCGTTGAGGCAAAGAGCGATACGATAAAGCTTACGCCGAGCGGTGCAAGCATGCGGCCTTCGAGCCCGCTCAGGAAGAACAGTGGCACAAAGCTCACCACAATAATCAGTGTGGAGTTGAGTATGGGCATGCGCACCTCTTTCGAGGCATTGAATATGACCTCGGTCATGCGCAGTCTTTCGGCTTCGGGCTTGCGGGCATTAAGGCGCAAACGCTTGTACACGTTTTCAACGTCCACTATGGCATCGTCTACCAGCGAACCAATGGCTATGGCCATGCCGCCAATGCTCATGGTGTTGATGGTGAGGCCCATAACCTTGAGCACAAGTAGCGTGATGAGCAGTGACAGGGGTATGGTGACAAGCGAAATAAGCGTGGTGCGGGCGTTCATCAAGAATATGAAGAGAATGAGCACCACAAATATGCCGCCCTCGACGAGCGACTTTTTAATGTTTGAAATAGAAGCGTCGATAAAGTCCTGCTGGCGGTAAAGATGGGTGTTGACCTTGACGTCGGCTGGCAGCGAGGGTTTGAGCGATGCCATGGCCGAGTCGAGCTGTGTGGTGAGGTCGAGCGTGCTGATGGACGGCTGCTTGGTGACGGTGAGCAGCACGGCGGGACGGCCCGACACGGAGGCCAGACCCGTTTTGGGACTTTTGGCGCCCAGCTTGATGTCGGCCACGTCGGCCAACACAATGGGCTGGTTGGCGGCGTTGCGTTTGATTACGGCTTGTGCCATATCGTTGGTGCTGGTGGTTGACAGTACCCCGCGCACAATGTATTCGTTGCCGTGCTCATACAGCACCCCGCCCGTGGCATTGCGGTTCATGTTGCGCACGGCGGTCATAACCTCGTCAAGTGCCACACCATAGTGACGCATGCGCTCGGGGTGGAGGCGTATTTGATATTCGAGCAAGTCGCCACCCATGACGGTGACTTGTGCCACGCCGCCGGTGGAGAGCAGCCGCGGACGTATGGTCCAGTCGGCCAGGGTGCGCAGCGAACCGAGCGAGGTGGTGTCGGCTGTGAGGCCGATGAACATGACTTCGCCCATGATGCTCGATTGCGGACCGAGGGTGGGCTGTCCTACGCCTTCGGGCAGGGCATCGCCAATGGTGGCCAACTTTTCAGACACTATTTGGCGGTCGCGGTATACGTCTGTGCCCCAGTCAAATTCTACCCATACGACAGAGAAGCCTGTGGTGGACGATGAGCGCACGCGGCGCACATCGGTGGCGCCATTGAGGGCTGTTTCGATAGGGAAGGTGACGAGGCGTTCCACCTC
>ERZ1026903.660-NODE-660-length-15069-cov-15.966298_pt1 | contig 15069 bp, 19 predicted proteins | sample MGYA00380180_ERZ1026903 | MGnify/ENA primary metagenome ERZ1026903 (study PRJEB33269, sample SAMEA4719816) | human gut metagenome | biome: human-associated habitat; feature: organic feature; material: feces | place: Cameroon | collected 2013-10 ... | reverse complement strand
GTGCTCTACAGAGCAAGAATTTGAGTGAAAGTTAACAGGGTTAACATTACATTCTTATTATTTTAAATTCATCCATTTTAGTAATTCATCAGTGTGATGTTTCGATATTTGCCACACGCAATCTTCTTTGTGCATAATCATGAAATCATCTAACATGATTTCACTGGCACACGCATATTCTGATATACGTCTATGCCTTGTATGGAATGTGATTGTTTGATTATCTGTAATCATGTAATTTGCTAGCAATGAGTGTTTACTATCCAACTGATTACAAATATCAATCGCTTTGCGTTCAACGTCAATGCGTTTCATCTTTCATCACCTTTCCACACTGTCACTATAGCAATACATGTAATAGCAAATATCCCTACCCAGCTAACAATCGCAATCGCGGCACATATAATTTCCATTATTATCACCCTTTCTATCTCCACCACAAAGCCAGAAACATAAGTATCAATGTTGTTTCGGCGATAAACCATAATGCGTATTTTAATAATTTCATCATTTACCCTCCTTAATAGTTATAATGCTGTCGGTATCAGCGTATAAAAGTATATGTTTTAGCAAATAGTTTATAAATAATACTGGTGTTGGAAAATAAACTTTATTTTTTACATCACCTTTGTACGCATGATTACCGTATAAAGAGTTAAGTTTTATTTTAATAAGCTGTTTTTTCATTTATCAAGTTCACCATCCTTAATAGTTATAACACACATATAAGTTGGGTCATTTTTCATTATAGGAGTTGAATCAACTTTACATTCCAATAAATAATAACCCAATGTTCTTCTCAAGCTTTCTAAACTGCCAAAGTATATAATGTGGTCATGATATTCTATTCCAACCATTTCATAACTTCTGTTTTCGATTAGCTTATTTAGGATAGTTTCTACCGTTTCCATTATATTTCTCCTTCTTCAATTATGATAATATATGTTCTACCAGTTTCTATTCCTTTTTTCATAGTAGCATTGCATTCTCTAATAAACCTTGTCGTTGCCCATATAACTATATCCCCAAGTCCAGACATAATTTCATTACCACGATACATAATAACTACGTATTTTTCTGGCTTATTTGGTAATTCACTTAATATGCTTCCTACAGTTTCCATTATATTCCCTCACTTTCATCAATATCAACATCTACTATAATTAAATCTTCTCTAGAATGATTGATTTTCTTTGTATCCTTTACAAATATATTAGGTGTAACACTGTCAAATATTTTTTGTGGTGTTCCTGTAAGAATGTTAATACCATAATAAAATACTAATACGATAGTATTATATTCTTCCATAGGAAGTTTAAATACGTATTCCTTAAGTGTAGTATTTTTCATTTTTCTTTCTCCTTTAAGGGGTTACCTTTATTACATTTATATTATAACGCGTAAACCCGCATTTGTCAACAGTATATTTTCATTTTCGTAACATCACATAATTTAACGTTCACATATTCTCACACAAAATTAACATATTTATCACATATTGTTTTGGTATACTGTAGGTGTCAAAGGAAAGGTGGTGAAAACATGTCAAAGTTTATCACAAGAAAAGTCCCATATACGAATATCGTATTTATGCAGATGGATGAAAGTGGACAGATGGTACAGGGATCGCACACCGTTGAGGGTCTGGCGCTGAACAGCCATGCCGCACGACGTTATTTGATTCGCAATAAAATCACGAGCGATAACGTTATCGTAGTGGACAGCAAGACAACGGAAGTATTGATGAAATGCCCGTTGAGCGAATTTATCGCACATGCAACAATCGTAGAATAACATTAAAGGAGAAAATTAAAATGGAAAACACAAACACAAACAACATGCCGGCAGTAGTAGAATTACCAGAAGCGTCATTCGCAATGCAGCTAGCAAGCGCACAGAGCGTAGAGGGGTCTATGTGGACGAACTACGTGATGGAGACAGAGGATGACAAGATTCATTTCTTCTCCGCTATCACACAGCCAGACAAGAAGCTGTCTGAGGTAATCAATGTGCCATTTAAGCTTACCGCTGTATACTGTGACACAGCAAGAACAATCGACGAGAAAACAGGTGAAGAAAAAGTGTTCCCACGGTGCATCCTCTTTAACGATAAAGGGGAAAGCTACGCTACAGGTAGCATCTGCATCTTCGGGGATTTACAGAAGCTCTTTAACTTTGTAGGATATCCAACAAAGGAAAAACCAATCAAAGTGGTTATCAAACAGGAAGACAAAGGTTCTAGACGTTACTACCACATTGGTTTAGCTAAGTAATCATAAGGGGCATTTGCCCCTTATTTTGTAAGGGGTGATTTAATGGCGATAAGGTGGAAGTACGCTGATAGGCGTAACTTGCAAAAAGTTATTGCAGCATACAACGGTAGAATCACGAGAGAAGTGAATAAGAAACCAGAGTTGGCTATGTTTGCACCGAAGCAGGTGACGTATGAGGAAGTGCGGGCAAAGATAGACACTAGAGCAGACTATAACAGAATCGTGAATAGCCTGAAACGTGTGCATCAGAAAGGCGCATTTGAGTTAGAAAATTCTGGCACAGGCGAGGTACGAACCAAGTACGAGATACGTGAAGCACGTATCTTAACGAACGTTACCAACAGGAGAATTAAGAATTATTTTAATAAGGTGTCGGGCGAGAATACGACACAGCGAGAGATTGCCGAAACGAATTTCTTTATCCGCCCGTTTAACTTTAAGGAAATGGAACAGGGAAATTTTGATAGGTTTGTGATATCTATGGAGAAACAACTCAGGCGAGTACAACATCCAGAAGTTATCGACGAAAACTATTATTGGCAGTATTTGGGTGCCATGCGTAAACAATTAGGAGTTGGAGAGGGCGACCCACTGTTTGATTTTGTTAAGAGATTGCCAGCAAAGGCTGTGTCTCAAGCGAGATTTGAAAATTACTTTTTGACTATTACAGCGTTGTACAACCCGAATGAGGTGGGCGAACGGTACGAGATGATAATGGAACAGTGGGAAGATTGGTGGAGCAAGAATAAACAGAGGTTCTCGTGATACGTTACACAGCGGACTTCGAGACTACCACCGACCCAGAAACTGCGCATGTCTGGTCATGGGAAAGCTGTGTAGTTGGTGACCCCGATAATTTTTGCAGAGGGATAGACATTGAAAGCTTTATCGAATACTGTTCGTGGGAAGACAGAATTATTTACTTCCACAATCTTAAGTTTGACAGTAGTTATATATTGTCATATTTATTGACACATGGTTACACTTGGTCAAATAAGAGGTCTTTGAAGAAGCATGAGTTTTCCACTCTTATTTCAAACATGGGGCAATTTTATTCCGTCACTGTTTGTTTCGGCGAGACAACTACAACGTTTTATGATAGTCTTAAACTGATACGCCTTAGTGTGGAACAAATCGCAAAAGCTTACGGTTTGGAAATGCGTAAGCTGGAAATAGACTACGACAAACCAAGACCAGAGGGTTATATCCCGACTGATGAGGAGTGGGAATACCAACATGCTGATGTTGCCATCATGTCTCAGGCTTTGCACATCCTCTTTACTGAGGGGTTGACGAAGATAACCCAAGGTAGTAATGCGTTGTATGACTACAAAGAGATTATCGGTAAAAAGAATTTTAAACGCTGGTTTCCTGTATTAGCACCTGAAATTGACGCCTTTTGCAGAAAGTCATATAAGGGTGGAGCGACCCAAGTCCATAAGATTTTTGCGAATCAGGAGATTGCCGACGGCATAACGCTGGATGTAAACAGTATGTATCCATGGGCAATGTTTGAAATGCCATTACCGTTTGGTGAGCCTGTACACTATAACGGCAAGTATCGTAAAGACAAGTGCTATCCTTTGTATATTCAGAAATTGACTTGTAGCTTTGAGCTTAAAGAGGGGTACATCCCAACTATCCAACTTAAGCATTCAGGCATCTTTAGAGGTACAGATTTTTTGGAAAGCTCTGACGGAAACATTGTAGAGCTTACCCTAACTAGTGTGGACTTGCAGTTATTTCTTGACCACTATAACGTTTATAATATAGCATGGATTGAGGGGTACAAGTTTATGAAATCAACCATGATGTTTAAAGACTATATAGATAAGTGGTATGCGATAAAGGCGCAGGCTACCAAAGACGGAAACAAAGGTTTACGCCAGATAGCAAAAGACATGATGAATAGCCTGTCTGGTAAATTTGGGCTGCGTCCAGAAGTGCAGGAAAAGATACCTTACTATGAGGACAAGCTTAAGTTTAAGCTTGGCGAAGTGGAACAACGTGATAGTATTTATGTACCAGTGGTGTCTTTTATTACCAGTTATGGGAGAGATAAAGCGTTACGTTCCGCTCAGAAAAATTATGACAGGTTTATTTATATGGACACTGACAGCTTGCACCTTGCTGGAACAGAGTTGCCAACTAACCTTGACATTGATTCCACAAAACTTGGTTGGTGGGATTTGGAAAAGGTCTGGGTAAGAGGATATTTTATACGGGCAAAAACTTATATAGAGGAAGAAAGTGTTTCACGTGAAACAATGGATTCCATGATTAAATCCGAAAAAGCAGAGCCATGGCAGTTTTACGAGGTGGATGGGGATACACGTATCCTTAATATAACCTGTGCGGGTATGCCTAAACAGTGTTACAAATATGTAACTTATGATAACTTTAGACCGTCTAACTGGTTTGACGGAAAGCTTATGCCTGTCATGACAAAGAATGGTATCACACTTGTTAAAAAGGTATTTACAATCCAACCATAGTATGCTACAATATAGTAGCAAGGTTATTATGGTTGAATTGTCATACAGGTTGGGATACCACGGGGTAACTCCTGCCCGATACTGATGCACTGGTAATGCTATGACAAACTGTATTAACTTTGCTTTTCTTTTATAAAAGAGGTGATTAAATGGTAAAGCCAAAATTTCTTGACATAAATAGTGTGCTGTCACATAACGTCCCCATCATGATGGTGTTAGGAACGAGAGGGTGTGGAAAGACCTTTGGTGTCAAGAAGCATTTGATAAATAGGTTTGTGAAACGCCAACGTAAGTTTGTGTATGTGTTTCGTACTGACAGCCAAATGAAACGTATTCTTGGAACGACGGATATATTTGACGATATTAATAGAGCTATGATTTTTGACGAAGATATAAAGTGTGAATCAAAAGGTGCGTACTATGGGGATGAACAGATGTGTTACTTTATTCCGCTATCATTAGCTAAAGATTTTAAGCGTGCGTCTTTTCCTGATGTGGATGCCATTATGTTTGACGAATTTTTAATTGAGGAAGGTCAGACTGAACGATATCTAAAGCAGGAACCAGTGTTGTTAAGTAGTTTGATAGACACCGTCTTCCGTAACCGTGAAAAAGTTGAGGTGTACCTGCTTGGTAATGCCACAACGATATACAACCCATATGCCTTATATTATGGGGTTGAAAAACCATATGGTAAAAATGTGAGCAAATCCAAGGACGGCAGAGCAATGATTTATCTAGCGGCGGATGAGGAGTTCATCAAATACCGAGAACAGACGGCGGTAGGAAATTTGATAAGCGGAACAGCCTATGGCTCATTCTCTCTGCACAACAAGTTTCAGGCGGAGAAAGCTGGGTTTATTGGGAAGAAAGAACAGTGCGTGCCATTCTTTACATTTATTTATGAGGAACAGACTATGGGCGCTTGGATATCCTATAAGTTAGGAAAGATGTGGATATCGGAAGATGTAGACCCACAATGCAAATTGATATACGCCCTTACTGTGGATGGACATAACGAAAACACGATGCTAGTTAAAAGCAAACATGGGTCAATGGTGGATGTTGCTGTCAAGTACTACCAAAACAGTTGTCTATTCTTTGAAAATTACAAATGTAAAGAAATTTTCCTAAATGTCTTGAAAATGTATTTGTGATGTGTTATAGTGGTATCAAGGTGGTGATATATCATGGATGCATGGATTGATGCTATTACGAGATTGGGATTCCCTATCGTGATGTGTGGTGCAATGGGTTGGTTTGTTAAATATCAAGCGGACAGAAGCAGAGAAGATTTGGCAAAAGTGAACGAGCAGCACTCTCAGGAAACAATGGAACTGGCAAAAGCTATCAACAACAACACGCAAGCGCTTATAGCGCTGAAAGAAACAATGAAGAAAGGTGAATGATTATGAGTAAAAAAGGAATTGACATTTCAGAACACAACGGCAACGCCGAAACGGCAATCAAAGGGGCGGACTTTGTAATGATTCGTTCGTCTTGGGGACACTTTGCTATTGACAAAAAACTCGAAGACAATGTAAAGTTGTGCAAAAAGCATGGTAAACCCTACGGCTTTTATCACTTTAGCTACGCGCGTAACTATAAAGAAGCAAAAGACGAAGCCCACAAGTGTATGAACCTAATTTCCCGATATGGGAACACATATCCTATTGCTCTGGATTTAGAGTGGGACGATGGCACAAATTGGAAAAAGAACAATGGCATCACGTATCAGAGTGAAATGGAAGTATTAAAGGCTTGGAAAGAAGTAGTCGAGCAGGAGTGCAAAACTTATTTGCTCCTATATTGTAACAGGTCTTTTTACGCCCAGTTAAAAGCTGTGAATGAAGCACGTTTGAAGTCCGTTGACTTATGGTTGGCAGAATGGGGTGTTTCTGAACCGTCAATCCCTTGCGGCATGTGGCAGTACAGAGGTGACCCTTTGGACTTGGATGTCGCATATTACGATTATCCAACCTTGCTCAAGAACTTGCACAAAGGGGATAGCCAGAAGCCAGCCGCGGAAATAAAGGTTGGGGACAAGGTATCCCCCAAAGAAGCAGTCAACTATGATGGCGTAAAGCTCATTGCGAATGTAAAAGGCATGAAACTGAATGTTATTGAGATTAGCGGCGATAGGGTTGTTGTGTCTTACCCAACAGGTGGCACAGAAGCCTTTGCAAAGTCAAACCTCAAAAAGTAATATGCCTTGGATATCACGAGCGGGTGGGCTGAATCAGCAGGAAATGGAAAACAATGCTGATATTGTTATATCCACCTATCAAGAAATGGGCTTTGATAACGCAACGATTGCGGCTATCCTTGGCAACATGCAAAATGAAAGTAGCGTGAATCCCGGTAGAGAGGAAGATGGTGGCGGTGGTGGATACGGCCTGGTGCAGTGGACACCAAAAAGTGTTCTTCAAGAACACTGTGCCACCCTTGGCCTTTCACCTTACACAAGTGGCGATGTACAGCTAAAAGTTATCCCACAGGAAATACGAAATGTAAGCGGCGTGGCTGAGTGGTATACTACGGAAGCATTCATTCAACCATATTACAATAGCGGAGCTACCAGCGACATGATAGGCATAACAGGCAATCAGTTTTTGTCTAATTCTATGGGCTGGAGTGCAGACAAGCTAGCCGTTCTGTTCATGGTTGGATATGAGCGACCTAGCTATGACCCATCCACAAACCATTATGAAAAACGAATGGCTGATGCTCTAACTTGGTATGATTACATCGGTGGCGGATGCACATTCACTCCAAGGTTGACAGACAGCGGAATGCCCAATAACCCATACTGGTATTCGGAAAATCCGTTTTACCAAGCGGGCTATGGATTGCCGAACTGTACATGTTATGCTTGGGGGCGTGCGTACGAAATCATGAATAAACGCCCAACATTATCCCTTGGTAATGCTGACCAGTGGTATGGTTACACGCAAGACGGATACTCGAGGGGTAAGACAGCAAAGTTAGGGGCAATCATTTGTTATAGCGGCGGTTTAGTTGGCACAGGGCATGTTGGAGTCGTTGAGGTTATCAACAGTGACGGTAGCATCGTAACAAGCAACAGTAACTATGGTGCCGAATATTTTATCACCTATAACTTGCCATCTGACTACAGTATGGCAGGATTGACATTTCAAGGTTTTATCTATATACCTTGTGGCGGACGACCACCGAAGCCCACTAAGGGCAATCGGTCGAAGTGGATATATTACATGAAAAGGAGAGTAAGATAATGAGAACAAGATTAGCATATGAAGAATTGCTTACACGTCTCATGAACAGCGGAGAGCTTACCCCAGATATGGAAGTAGACTTCAGTCGGCTTAAGGATGAACTAGACGAACGCGAGGGAATGCTCGCACGTTACGGCGAAACTTATGACGGAGAAAACAAAGAATATGAATGGGTTGCTCGTGAAGTCGAAACAGACGGAACGAAAGATGGTTCTGACGATGTGGTGCAGGATGACAAGGAGAATGACGTAATCGACACACCAGAAGAAAACGTCATTGACTGGGAAGCGAAGTATCGTGAATTGAAGCAGAGATACATTGACCGTTTTATGGGTCGTATCAAGGAAGAAAACCTGGAAGACATGCGGAATGACTTAGAAAAAGGTCGCGACGATGGCGGAGAGGGAATTAACGAGGTCACATACAATGACCTGTTTAAAGAAGGAGAATGATTAAAATGCCAAAAATACCTACAGTAAAAAATTTAGAAGCAAATTCAGCAAAGATTCTGAATGCTGCACGCGCCGATATTGGCGGAGCATATGCACAAGATGTGCCTAAAGCGTTAAGCGATGGAACGAATCTGGCGGCAATCGGGGAAATCGTGATGAACAACCCAGCTTATCCGAACCAGCTATATTCCAGCTTAGCAAATCGTATTGGAATGGTGCTGCTTACTTCAAAAGCATATCGCTCAAGCTTGAAAATGTTGAAGCGTGGGCTTATGACATTTGGCGAGAAAGTTGAAGAAATCTTTGTTGCCATGGCTGAACCGCACGATTATAATATCGTGGAAGCTCAGACAAATGTATTCAAGTTGGAAACAGGCGATGTTTATACAGCATTCCATACATTAAACTACGAGAAGTTTTACAAGAAATCAATCAGTGAGGAAAACCTTAGGCAGGCGTTCTTATCCCCTGAGGGAGTATATGACCTTATCGGAGGGTTATATGAATCACTGTACAGTGGGGCGGAGTATGATGAGTTCTTGACTACAAAGTATTTGATTGCTAAAATGATTCTGGATGGTTACATCGGTGTAACTCAGATTCCAGCTGTGACAGCTGACACAGTAAAAGAGGTTGCCACTACGATGGCAGAAGCTTCATACATGTTCCGTTTCCCGAGCAACAAATACAACATTGCAAAGGTAACTACATTTAGCCGCCCAGAAGACTTGATTCTTATGACATCAGCTAAATTTGGCGCTCTTAACAATTTCAATGTTTTGGCTTCAGCCTTTAACATGGACAAGGCTGAAATTGAAGCACGGCATGTCATGATTGACGGATTCGATGTGTTTGACCTTGACCGTTTGGACAAACTGCTGGGTAACGACCCTGAGTATGTTCGTTTTACTGAGGACCAGTTACAGTTACTGGCGAGTGTTCCAGCTGTTACATTCGATAAAGACTGGTTCATGATTTTCGATGTGCTAATGACATACAAAGAAATCTACAATCCAGAGGGTATGTACTGGCAGAACATTTACCACGTTTGGAAGATTTTCAGCGTATCACCATTTGCTAACGCAATGATGTACACAGACCAGACAAGCGGTATTACAAGTGTAACAGTATCCCCAGCTACAGCAACACTCAGCAAAGGCGCAACCTTGCAGTTATCAGCGGCAGTTGTTGGCACAGGGTTTGCGGACAAGACGGTAACTTGGGCGTTATCTGGAAATGAAACTGTAACAAGCACAATCACCCCAAGTGGTCTGTTGACGATTGCAGGAACAGAAGAAAATACTACTTTGACTGTTACTGCTAAATCAGTACTTGACCCATCCAAAACAGGCACGGCTACAATCACCGTAGCGGCTTAATGAATTTTATAACGACTATATCACCGCTCACTAATGTACGCATTTTGAGCGGTGTACCATTAGATAATAGTTACACAGATACGTTAACGTTTGGTTCTGCTACAGCACAGTACAATTACTTTGCGGCAAAGGCTAAGTATAACAAACCAAACATGACACCAGTCAGGATGCAACCAAATACTATAGCCGTGGATGTGGTTGCCGATAACCTGTACGATTGTAACTATATCATGTTTCAAAATAAAAACTTCAGTAACAAGTGGTTCTATGCTTTCATTGTTGGAATAGAATTTGTAAATGTCAACACGAGCAGGATAACATTTGAGCTGGATGTGTGGCAAACTTGGTACTTTGACATAACTATAAAACAATGCTTCGTAGAACGTGAGCATGTAAATGATGATTCGATAGGTGCAAACCTTGTACCAGACAATGTAGAACGTGGAGAGTATGTATATCAATTACCAATGACATCCTCAATAGCCGCTAACAAATGTATCGTGTGTGCAACTACGGTTAATGCAGATGGTTCTACAGTAGAGGGCGGTATGCTTCACGGTGTTTACCAAGGATGTAGCTATTTATTTTATGATGCTACAGAAGGCGGCGCGGCAGACTTAAACGCTTATCTTAAAAAGTTAACGGGCACCACAAAATCAGATGCGGTGGTAAGCTTGTTTATGGCTTGGAGAGCCATGGCTTATGATGCGCCAATTGAGGACAACGCACCTAGAAGACCATCTACTATAGACGGATACACCCCAGTCAACAACAAATTGTACACAGACCCATATGTAAAAATGATTGCGTGGGACGGTGCTGGAAGCTATGCCGAGTATTCGTATGAATTTTTCAAAGACCCAAGTAATCCTAAATTTGAGTTAACGTGGGACATCACACCTAATCCGTCTATATATGCACAACCAAAAGATTACTCAGGGTATGGCGGTGATACTAACAAGCTATGCGTAACTGGATTTCCGCAATGCTCATACGTTATAGATACGTACAAAGCATGGTTGGCCCAAAATGGTGGTGTTATCGGAACAACTATAAATACCACAAGTAACCTTGCTAATGGCTTAGCATTAGGTTTTGGTTCTGCTCTTACAGGTGGAGCGCTAGGCGGCATAGGAGTTGCTACAGGTTTAGGTAATGCTTTCACAAATACATTTAACAGCGTGAAAGAAATAAAAGTACATGCGGCTTTACCACCAACATATCAAGGGACAAATTCCACAAGCGTAATGATGGCAAACGATGGATTAGCACCACACTATCAAGCTATCACTATTCGTAGTCAGTTTGCTAAACGCATAGATGATTTCTGGAGTAAATATGGGTACCCGATAAATGACAATAAGGTTCCAAATATAACAGGAAGACCAAGCTGGAATTTTGTGAAAACCCAAGGGGCAGTAGTGGTAGGTAGCGTGCCATTTGACGATATAGTAAAAATCAAGTCCACATTAAACAACGGAATTACATTTTGGCATGGTGACTATGTCGGAGATTATGGAAGGAGTAATAAATAATGTCCAGTAAAAGAAGAAAAATAAAAGCGATGCTCAATAACAATGCAACTTACGCGGATATATTTGGAAGACTTTCCATGCTCTGTATGAACTGCTATGAATGGCTTAATCTGCCAGATACGATTGACGAAAGATTCTTGGAATTGACACTGATGTACAAAGGATACATCCTGTACTTTCACGATGAAGTGCTGGGGGATATTACTCTGCCTTGTATGTTTGACGGAGAGCTGGATATCTATCGTACCCCAACACGCCGATATCCATACTCTGTCACCTCAGATTATTTTGATGTTAGAACCGATATAGACAGTGTCTTTATCTTCAACAACTATTTGCGTAAGCCAACAATTATGACGATAGACTTATACGCAAGACGGTTGACTAACATACTACGCGCTATAGATGTAAACATAAACGCCCAGAAAACACCGATTGCAATGTCTACAACGATTGCCAATTTACAAAGTGTGAATGAAGCTTATTCGCAATACGACGGGAACGTGCCAGTTATCTTGACCGACAAGTCGGCAGGAATAGATTTTAAGGATGCATTCCAAGCAATCAAAACTGAAGCACCTTACGTAGCTGACAAGCTGTGGTTTATGTATCAAGCCCTTTGGAATGATGCGATGACAGCACTTGGTATCGAAAACTCCAACACGGATAAGCGTGAGCGTAGAACAGAAAGCGAAGTCAATGGCTCTGGCGGCGCTATCGAGATGTATCGAAACAGCGGTCTTTCAATAAGAAAACAAGCTTGTAAGGAAATAAATAGAATGTTTGGTCAAAATATAGATGTAATCTTCCGTAGTAATATGGACACGCTAATTAACCGCGCTTTCAATCCTCAAGCTGCTCAAGAGCTTGACGGACAGGAAATTGAAGGTTACGTAGAAAGTGAGCTAGAATATGATATATGATGATAGGGACCAATACACGATTAGTGTACGCTGGATTGTAGAAAGTTATTCACAGGAAACACCAGACATTACAACCGACCAAAAGATTACTATTGCATTGCCAAAGATATTCAATTTCGATTTCCCAATTTACGATGAATCTTATCGAACGACATTTGAGGACAAGCTGATAAGACATTTCTACTTTCACGAGATTAACATCACATCCATAGGACGATGGAAGTTTATGCTCAGAGAGAAACTTAACCTTATCATGCCAGTGTACAATAAAATGTACGAAGCCGTGGCAATAAAGTATGACCCACTGATTGACACGCAAATGCATGAAAGCTATACAAGGGAAAATAACTTAAAGAGTAATTCAACCTCAAACACTGATGGAACACAAAACTCAACCACCACAAATAGCTCGGATAGGTCAGGAACGCAAACAGGAACAGGAAGTAATGTATATTCTGATTTACCTCAGACAACTCTGCATGGCGGAGATTACGCTACTAACTCCACGCAAACGGAAGATACAGCTACCACCAAGGATACACAAAAAGACACTGGTTCATCCAATGCTACTAATACCATTAACCAAAGCGCAAATGCTATCAGCGACAATATTGAAACGTATACGCACGAAAACACAGGTTTCTCAAGTCGTTCTCAGCAAGAGCTACTCATGAAATATTATGAAGCTTTGCGTAATGTTGATGAAATGGTATTCAATGAATTGCGTGATTTATTCATGTTTATATATTAAGAAAGGAGAATATTTATGAATGATATACCTACCCCAATAACACCAATATATTTTTACAACACATTCGTGTTACCAATTTATTTTGATGATAGTTTGGATAGCTACCAGAAATTGCTTAAAATTCAACACAAGATAAATGAAATTATCAAAAATCAAACTGGTATTATTGGATGGCTGAACTCATTAAAAGAATGGGTAGACCTGCAACTTGAAAAATATGCAAAGGAACAGCTTAATGAATGGCTAACTGATGGAACACTGGAAAGATTAATTAACGAGGTGTTATTTAAATCTAAAATAAGCAAATACGTAAATGTGGCTGAAATGGTAGCAGACCAAAGCCTTACAGAAAATAATGTTGTAGAAACGCTAGGCTTCTATGAAATCAATGACTTAGGCGGAGCTATGTATGTTATAGTAGCCAATGAAACAGCTAATGGTATGGATTTAATAGCACTTAAAAATGGGCTAGTTGCGAAACTTGTGATTGACAGACAAATAAACATTAATATGTTTGGGGCACAACCTACCAATGTAAAGAATCATTTCATTATACAAAGAGCTATTGATTTCTGTTCAACTACGACTAATGAGCTTCACATACCGCCAAAAACTTATAACGTGTATAGCTACAACGACACAGTTAATAAAGCTATATTTACTATATCAACCGTAGGTTTTAAATTAATAGGAAGCAGCTTTGGAGTAAGCAAAATTCAGGCACAAGCAGATTCCATAATAACAAACTACGGAATATTGTTATTAAACACGGCAAACTCTATTAGATTAGAAAGCTTTGAATTTGCTTGTTTAAACGTTGTTAATATAGGTATAGGAACTTTGGATACAACTAATCCAAATTACGTTTCGTATTCTAACTTCCATAATTTAAGAGTTTCAAGAGCGATAGAAGAAGGATATAGGTTAGCTGGAATTTTAAATTCGATAAAACAATGCTTCGCTTACAACTGTAAACTCGGAATTAGAATATCTGGGACAAGCGTAAACGTAAATGGGTGTTATACAAATGGAACCATCTCGGATGGCTTTCAGACTGGGTACTTTTATGACAATTTAAGATATTGCACATTGACAAATAATGCTTGCGACGGTGCACAATTGATGATTAACGTTAATGGCGCATGGGGTGTAAGCGTGATAAATCAAGGCGGCGAGCAGTGCCTAAAAGTTATGGAAGCTACACAATTTGACGGCTTTAATCTGGAAGGGTTCAGGTTGTTAAGATGCGGCGAATCAACACACGAACTAATAACTTTCACAAGGGGTTATAATGTAACAATAAAGGGGATGTCAATGTCTTACAGAATAGGCGCCAATTTATATGATAAACAAATAAGGGTGGTGGATTCAACAACCAACACAAAAGTCTTCGTACTAGACCAGTCGTTACAAGACAACGACCAAATAGTTTATCAAGCAAATTTGGGAAACACCCAGTATTATACACCGTTATTAAATACGAATGTGTACCCAGCAGACAGAACAGTATCTACCACTCTGGAAAATTTAGCGTCAAATATTCAGCTATCCCCAAAATTAACTTCATATATGACAACATACACTTTTAGTAATAACGGTACTTTAACAGATAGTTTGGTAATACAATACTTTTACGGTAGCGGAGCTATCAGAATATACGGAAATAATAATACCGTGCATCTTAAGCAACCGATAAAAATAATAAGTTGCGGTGTCCCAGTGTGCTTTAACAACATTAAGTTCATACTGGATTCTGATTTTGCTGGTGACCACATGTTTGAAACAAGAGAGTGTAATAAACTAGCGTTCTATTCTTGTTCAGCAGATAACCAATCGTCAACAAATATGTATGTATCAAAGGCATTTTGCAGTGCTATAAACTTTAAAAGGTTATCCACTACTGGAACATGGAATTCTACTAAGATAGATGATTTAGGGCTTAATGACACCCTCACATAACCCATGTTAACCCTGTTAACTTTCACTCAAATTCTTGCTCTGTAGAGC
>ERZ1026903.659-NODE-659-length-15085-cov-13.759148_pt1 | contig 15085 bp, 12 predicted proteins | sample MGYA00380180_ERZ1026903 | MGnify/ENA primary metagenome ERZ1026903 (study PRJEB33269, sample SAMEA4719816) | human gut metagenome | biome: human-associated habitat; feature: organic feature; material: feces | place: Cameroon | collected 2013-10 ... | reverse complement strand
TCGATGTGAGTGGCAGACTGAACTATGAGCAGCTTTATGCGCAGGCGATGCAAGCCCTGGAACATGGCGAAAAATCCTATTTCGATGCCAAGGAAACCGCCATCATCCTGCAATATAACAGGCAATTTGAGCAGATTTCGCCTATCAAGCAATGTTTTTTGGAGGTTTTCGAGCCGACAGACGACCTGACAAAGGGAGAATATCTAATGGCAGCCGCCATTTTCGACATTTTAAAGCAGAAATTCGGCTCTTCCCTCCAGGTTTCGAGCATAAAGAGATTGGGCAGAGAGCTCCAGAATATCGAAGGATTGCAGAGCAAGAAAACGAGATTTGGTACTGAGTATCTGGTAGTTAGAAAATAACCCTCTTCCTTTCCCTCTCATATTCTTATAAAAAGGGCGTGGTATTAAGTGGTATTAAGTGGTAATAGAAAAACCACTTATTACCACGCGTTATTCACTTATAATCAATCAGTTACGCAAAGCGTGGTAAATGTGGTAATAAAAACAGCAAAACATTTTCGTATAAGAATCATAAAAGTAGGAATAAACTTCTCTGAAGGCAGAAGAAGTCTGGAGAGGTGGAAGGTGGAATAAGAATGAGATTGTATTTCATATGATTAAGGGAAACATAAGCAAAACTTTTTTGCCATTTTCTTGTAACTTTCAGATTTTATATGTATCTTTGCAGAAACATTTATGCACTAAGCTATAAAAGAAAATGGAAAAAAAGACACAAGTGTATATTAAACAGATTGCCTTGAAGGACTACAAGTGCTTCAAAGGAGAAAATGTGTTCTCATTTGTACATAATACTGACGATGGGAAATTCCAAGCTTACCAATGGACTGTACTCTTAGGCAACAATGGTACAGGAAAGACCAACCTGCTTAAAGCTATAGCCAACATGGAACCGGTAAAAGCAGATTATACCAATCAAACAGACATTAAAAATCTGTACATTGACATGGCTGTCGGCTTAGGTGACAAAACTATTTCCAAGGATTTATCCAAAGAGGAAAAGTACCAGCCTAAGGTTATTGAAAGATATAAGGGGAATGCTGATTATAGGGTTGCGTGCAACTTTATCTACACAGAATATGGAAAAGACAATATTACAAAAACGTCATTCCATAATTTAATTAGAAATACCACTTATGATCCTATACATCATTATAAAATAGAAAGTCCAACAAGTCTATCTTATAGTTCGAATGCAAATCAGGTTGATCCTACAAAAGAATTAAACCTGCTGAAGATTTATGCTTACGGAGTATCTCGTGTTGCAGACAAATCGGGACTTAACACCACGCTTAAGGATTCTTCGGCCTCTCTATTCTCTGACAATGTTTCCCTACTGAACTTCGAAGACTGGTTGCTGCAACTCGAATTAGCCAAAGCGCAAAACAAAGTGGGAGCAAGCAAAAGATTAAAACAGCTGGAAAACATATTCAAGCGTTCCACGCTGTTTCCTGAACTTAATGGTTTTAAACTTGTTACGGATAAAGATTACAACAACCATATAGAGTTTGAATACTCTGATGGAAGTTACCGCTTTGAAGAATTAGGCTATGGATACCAATGTATGCTAGCATGGATATTCGATTTCAGCAAAAGAATGTTTGACAGATACCCACATAGCGACAATCCTCTGAAAGAAGCAGCCGTTGTCATCATAGATGAAATAGATCTCCATCTACATCCAAAATGGCAGCGTTCCCTGTTGCATGATTTATCGGAATTCTTTCCAAATACCCAATTCATCGTATCAACCCACAGCCCACTCATCGTACAATCTATAGAGGGAATCAACCTCTATGTATTAAAACGTGACAAAGAGACCAATGGTATTATCGCTGAGCGTAAAGAAAATACCAATTGGGAAGGTTGGCAAATGGAGGAAATCCTGGGAGAAATCATGGATGTGGATAACTGCTACACATCAGAACAACTGAAAAAGGAAATGGATGAATTTGATGAAGCAGTATCAGACGACAAGGTTGAGCGAGCAGAAGCTATATACAAAAAGCTTATCAATGCAGTGAATCCAAACGGAACTATTGCACAGATGCTAAATGCCCAAATTAGAGAATTAAGAAATTATCATGAGGCATATTAAACTATCAACCAAGCCCGTAGAGCTATCTGAAGAAGTTCAAGAGGACTTGACGAGAATATTTCTCGACAATCACAACAAGCGGGTATGGAACCAACCATACATCAAAACTGCCCTTCTGGAGATGACACACCATAAGTGTGCCTATTCTGAAGTTGTGCTTGGCGAGAATAGCTCCTACATGGAAATAGACCATTTCTATCCCAAGAGTCTGTATCCAGACAAAGTGGTAGAATGGGGAAATCTTATTCCATGCTGCAAAACCTGCAATATCAAAAAGGGCAATACTGACCCAGTAAAAATCAGTTTGATAAATCCCTTTACAGATGAACCTGCAAAGCATATCGCTTATCAAGGAGCACACTGCAGAGGACTAGACGAAAAAGGTAAAAACAGCGTCTTTTATTACGACTTGAACAACCTACAGTTCAAGAAGCCAAGATATGATGCGATAAGTCGCAATAAAAAAGGGCTTAAAATGTTATCAGAGGAATGCATTCAAGCTGAACTCGTGGATAACAAGTTAAGAAGATTCTACGCTCGTCTAGAAGCCATCTTGCAAAGTGGTCAGCCAACAGAACCTTACTCTGTTTGCATAGCAACTGGAATCAAGAATAATCCAAACTATATCAAGATCAAAACAACCCTTGATTACCTAGGGCTTTGGACCGACAAGCTTAACAGACTTCACCATGGGTTAGATGAATAATACAAATCTTTAAAGCACAAGATTGAGTGGTTGTTCGGAATTTCCGAACAACCACTTTTTGCTTTACCATTTGCATGTATTGACAATTGTGCCGAAATCATTAACTTCATTATGCGAGTTCATGTACTTCATTATGCGAGTTCATGTACTTCATTTCACGAGTTCATCCACTTCATAGAGTTAACACATACGGCTGATTTGGCTGAATGAGACGACTGCGATGGCTGAAGGAGACGACTGCGATGGCTGAAGGAGACGACTGCGATGGCTGAAGGAGTCGAATGCATTAGCCGAATGAGACGGCTGCGATGGCTGAAAGAGTCGAATCCGATGGCCGAAGGAATCGAATCCGATGGCTGAAGGAGTCGAATGAGGAGGCTGGAAGAGACGGAACATGAACCTTTGAATCGTTTTTACACGATACCCAACAGAGATAATACCCTCAAGATTATAGTATTTCACCTCTTTACTCTGTGTTTTTCCCTCTAAAGCACCATGTTGAGTGGTTTGTCGGAAATTCCGACAAACCACTTTTTCTTCCAATTCTCCTTCTTTGAAAATATTGGAAATATGTTCACTAATCGTAGCACAACCTTTATTGAATAATTGCGCAATATTTGATAATATGGCAAACAGAAAAAAGCAAGATAAATATAGACAACGAATAAAGACCCGACTTTGACAACATGACGAATGATATTGAAAACGAGGTTGAGGAGCAGCAAACCAGAAATGGACATTAAACCGTGTTTCAGAGTTAAAACTATTGAGTGAGGAAATTGACAAGGCTATCAACACCTTCATCAAGACCACACTTGAAATGGAGTCTGCCATTCAGCAGTATCAGCGTGCAGAAGCCCAATTGGACAGTGCAGTGACAACTATCGGCAAAAAGTTGATACAACCAATCAGCATACAGACAAAATCCTGGAGAATGCGCCAACCCAATTAAAGGTGTCTGTGCAAGTTAATAATGCTGACTGGCAGGAAATACAAGAACTGTTTGCCAAAGAACGCCAATGGATGACCGCACAGATGCAGGGACATATACGTGAGGTCAATTACATGTTTGCCGATGAAAGAATGTCCGTGAACGTTACAAGGAACATGATGTTTGCTATCTCGGTCACTATGTCCAGTGATTTTTGTTTTTTCTTCACTAAGTATTTTTGTGGTTGCAGGAGGTGTAGGAATGATGGTTGTACAGTGTTGTGGAAAATGACAAGCCGACTGATCTTAGGCTTTCGCTTAAAATCAGCCGGATGTCTCATTGTGTATAAATCATAGGAAACGCCCCTATAGGTTATCAATGATATTGAATTCTGGATGTTTTTTTAATATATACTCCCTAATTTCTTCGGGTTCATCAATATACAATTCGCTATCTTCCAAAGCACCAATAAGTAAATCTTCCCTGCCTCCGTCATCATACAGGAGGGTCAATTTTATATACGCATGATTGAGTTTTTTGATTTCTTTGGTTGGTATCTCAAGTGAATAATGTCCTGTTTCAATAATTTCATTTGGAAATATTGTTTCTTTACAAGGCGAAGTAAACCTAAAACAGAAGTCGGATATAAGCATTGGTAGAACCATTCCCTCTGAAGGATTATAACGTCCCTTTATTCCACTTGGAAAATCAAAGAAGTATGTGCTAACTTTATAATCTTTACAAAGTTTTTTACCCTCGTTCTTTATCCATGCCTTAAATGAATACCTAACCGTCTCTGAGTATGGTGTACATTCATCGTCAGGCAGTAGTGAACCATTGATAAGAGTAAGTTTGGGAGAATGGTGCCTATACATAACATCCTTTACCTCATAGTCTTCCATAGGCTCTGACAAGAAATTAAAACGCTTATAGTACCTCTTGTCTTTAGCCATATGAGGTGCTTCGGAACTGCGAGGGATCTTTACTATATACAAAGATTGCTTTAAATCATTGTCTTTGCGAACTGGGTATATCCTAAGCCCATCGATTCTTGGTTGAATGCTGTTGACAATATTCTCTAACCATTCTTTTGTATAGACCATACCATCTATATAGGTTATAGATTGGGGCTTATGGTCACTTTCTGCAAGTCCATAAACAATGATGCCTCCATCTGAGTTTGCAAAAGCAGAGACATCTTTTGTGATTTCTGCCCTTTTCTTATCATCTTTAGACAATGCACCATCTCTCTTATAATCAAGATGAATGTTTTCCTCTACTTCATCTTGTATAAGCTGTTCTACATCTGAAATCGTATATTCTTTGAGTGAATAGAAATCCATTGTATATTTATTTGTTGGTTAATTGATATGAGACTACCTTTAAATCCTAAAGAGACACTATTTCCCCTAATACAGAATCGTAAATAAAATTACTTATTCTGTTGTTCAAAATGAGCTCTACAGCCTCACTTATGACACTTAATTTAACATGGAACCATTCTCTAGGGGAGATTACGACCCCTCTTTCGTCAGGAATGTTGATGTTAAGGCGTACTTTATCGAAGAAAGTATGTAACCTATCTTCAAGCTCACGTGGATGCATATTAAAGCATCTGTAAGTTTCAACAACATCAACTCCTGCATATAAGTAAGTCGGTTCTTTGCTTGCGTTCTTTATTCGCTCCGACACCGTATTAGTTGTACTGCCAATTTTATATACGTCAGACAGTTCTTTAAGTTGGGCGTTATGGCTTCTTAAAACATAAACATATCCAAAAGAGGTATCTTCTTCTGTTATTGTTTCTGCAACCATTGTAGGTTGCAACCTTTCGCTTATCGAATACCCATCTTTTTGCAGCGCCTTATCAAGAGACCTATAAAGCATGTCTGAGGTGGTTCCGTTATCAAATATACATAATGTTCTACCATCATATCTGTCCCTTTCACCACTACTGTACTTGTATGTTGAAACAGAACCCTCTACAGACTTAAGGAAAAGAATAATGCCACCAAGGACATAAAACCTTTCAGGTTTCAAATCCTCTGAGTGATAAACAGCGAGTTTCCTTACTCCAGACTCAAGCTCTTTATGTAATGCATCAAATATGGGCTTATATAGTTCAAAGTCTTGACAGAATTGTCTTCTTGAAATATATTCTGGTGCAATCCTATCTGATTTTCGAACATTCTTTAAATCAAATATAGATTCATCCATGTCACCACTTAGTAAATTGAGAGGATCATCATTAAGATAGTCATCTAAAGTAATGGTAGAAACGCTGGCTCCATTAAGTAGCCCATACATATCATACGGCTTTAGTTCTTTTGCCATTTCAGCATTAGCCCTTATTGCTTTAAGCCTATGGTACAACTGAAATTCCTTAACGTCTGTTGACGAATCCTTAGGCTCACGATTATACTCTTCGAAAAAATCGACAATTTCTTCGAAGTTATTGAGTAATACAGAACGTTTTGCCTTCGGCTTGTTTGCCTTGGGTTGTTTTAGCAAGCCCAAGGGGTCATTTTCCGAAAGAAAACTTAAGAAATCTGAATTAGTATCTGTCATTTTTTTCTATAATTCTACGTTTTGCATACAACAATACTTCAGCAAGACGACGTTCATAAGCGTCGTTGCTGTCAAGACTAGGTTCACGTTGCATTTTTTTTGCAAACTCAGTGACTTTTGGCCATAACACCTTAGCTTCGTCTTCGGTAACATCAACACGCATAGATTTTATGTATGTTTGTATTGACTTAAAGACCTTGGCGTCAAGATTCTTGGAAAGTATCTCATATGCATCCATAAATGGATTAACAGAATATATCAAGTCAAGATTTAGTTCGGTGACATTTATCATTTTGTCTGCAAACTCCAAGAACTTCTGTCCGTTTATATCTTTGACATCCTTATGCGAGAGTACAGAATCGACTACGATATATGTACTGAGCTCATGAGTTTCTTCTTCTGTCAAATCTGGGATAACCTCACGAATCACTTTTGGAATGAGTCCGTTGTTGATTGTCTCAGCAGGTACCTGTTGACCTATTGCGTGCTGCACATTAGGATCTTGAAGGATACGAGCCTTAATATCGACAAGATCATTCTCTATAATGTCCTTAACTTTATCGGATCTGATTTCACGAAAACCATTTATGTACATAGTGTATCCACTTCCATCATCTATTTGGCTATCAGAATTACCATCATAGCCATTGGGATTTTTGGGCTTGAAATTATACTTGGGAGCAATGACCTCTTCCATCAATAACGATGCAGAAATCGCCTTAAGTATGTTATTTACACTTTCAACTATTTCTTCTCTATTAGCATTTGGCTCAGCTACAAGATTTATGAACTGAGCATGTTCTTTATTACAACTATCACGTGTACATCTTCCAATAATTTGGACAATCTCGGTGAGGGAGCCTCTATAGCCTATGGTTAATGTTGTTTCACAATAAGGCCAATCAAAGCCCTCCTTTGCCATTCCTAAGGCGATAATCATATCAATATCTTCTGGTCCTTGAACATTACGGAGATAGCCCATAATCTTATCTCTTTGTTCATAGTCAGTATCATTTACTAAATCAGCGATTTTCAATTCGTTATCATCAGCTGTCTTGATATGATAAATTCCATATTCGTCAGTATACTCATAATTGCCTATACAAGACAATATATGATCAACCTCCATATATTTTTCCTTTGTCGATTCTGCAGAATTCACATTGGGTATATATATGATTGTCTTCTTTGACAAGTTCAATACTTGAGGATTTTGCAGGGCATTCAAATATACACCATTATAAAAATGGAAGCCTATACCTAATGACTTTAAGTACTTATATCCATTTAATTGCTCATAATAGTTATATGTTACTTTTTCAAACTGCCGTTCATCAGATGGACGAAGAACCGCTACGCAATCACCTCTAAAATAAGAGCCGGTCATAGCAAGGATGTGCGCATTGGTTTCTGCCATAATAGACCTCAACAATTCACCAAGTTTGCTATCTGTTTCCGCCGATACATGATGAAATTCATCAATAGCAAGAAGACAATCGTTAAATTTGTCTTTGCCAATCTTCTCATACGCAAATCGAAGTGTCGAATGAGTGCATATCAAGATGTTCTCCGCTCCATCATTCATGAATTCAGAAAAAGTCTTGGTTTTCAGAGAATCGCCACCTGGGGTACATAAATCGTATTTTCTATTTACAACCCAATTGGTATGGAAGCCATTATCTTTGAGGTCGGTACTTGCAAAGGACTTTCCTATGGAGCGTTCTGGTACAGCTACTATCACCTTTCTAATAAGATGATGACGCAATTTCTCCAGTGCCACGAACATCAAAGCACGAGATTTGCCTGATGCAGGAGGAGCTTTTAAGAGCAAGTACTGTGAAGAAAACTTCTCGTAGATTCTCTTCTGCATTTCTCGCATTCCCATTTCGTTCGTGGAAATACTTTTCCCTGTTTGCTGGTATGTAGCATTAAATATATTGTTCATTTTCAATCATTTGATTATAAATATTTTTTAACCACATTAAGCGTTCACCATCAGTTTCAAATGGTTGACTTCTATAAAGAGAGTCAACGGTTTCGTCTATCCAATGATGGATCTTAATCAATTCTGGTGGCATATTTTTATACATTTCTCCAAGAGAACGATCACAATACTTCTCTCTTACTTCAAGCAAAGTTCGAGCCAGATTATTCAGTATACCTTTTTGTCTTTTATCTATCTTTGGCGCAGGAAAGGTATTGTAGCATAATTCACTAGAGTAACGATAACGGGTTTCGTGGCCTCCAGCAGCATTCTTTGCCCATATCATATGCATTCTTGATTCGAGTAAAGCCAAGACCCATATTTCACAGTCAAAGATAACATTGACATTGTTATTCACTATAGCTTTGGAGTCTAATATACCCATCTGGAAATACTCTCTATTTTCTGATGTTACACATGGTACTATAATAGAGATTTTCCCTTTGCTAGTAACATTTTGTTCTCTAAATGCATGAGGATTCTCCTTGCTTTTCTTTCCAGATGTTGATTTTGCTCTTTTTTGTCTAACTAACTCAACCCTGTCTCTAATTCCTCCAATCTTTAGAGCTTCTTTTACGTTATCGCTAGTAATCCATAAACACCAACTGGGCTCTCCTGAAACAAACTCATCGCCGCCGTATAATGGCTTGATATATGGTCTTGCTTCGGGATATTTGCTTATAAATTCGTCAACAGCCTGAGAATCAAATGTAAGAATATTAGCAGCCCCATCTGGCATATTGCCTTTTCTCATAGTTGGCAAAATCGATGAAATCGGCCCCTGAGTATTCGTTCTTTTGACAATCCTTATGTCTATATCAGGAAGCAGGGTTGCACCAATCTCCTTGCATTCAATCTTGTTAGTATTATCATATAGGAATTTTCTCTGACAAACATTCTTCCCTGCAATTCCTATTATCACAACTGTTACTCCTACATTAACTCTCGAAGATGTCTTCCACTTGAAAGAACGATAGGCAAATGTATATTCACAACCCAATTCGTTTATTTTGTTTAACAAATTGGTTGCTTGGCTTCCTTGTGAAACAGAGTTTGTTAATACAAATGCAGCATTTGCTTGACTTCCAGATATTAGTTGAGCAGCTTTTACAAGCCATGCAGAACAATAATCTGCGTTATTCAAAACATCCGTACCGAAAACCTTATGCATTGCGGTTTTTTTTCTGACATCGAGCTTATTGCATCCCTCAAATCTAGGACTTCCAACAATATATGTACATTCTGTAGGAGAAATATAATCTGCCCAATCTTCCACTAATTGGTCACCAATTGTAACATTGAGTTCATCGTATATGTCCTTTATTGATTCAAATGAAAGCAGTCCTAAACGACATAGTTCTTTTGTGTGAACAAATGTCAAGCCTAATCTCGTTAGGTTGGCCGTTAGACTATTACCTACTAATGCCACGAATTGAGACAATTCAAGTGGTCTGTTACAAGATATGTTGAACTGAGACTCTATGTCTCTAAGTTGCTGTAGCAGACCATTGTATGCAGCGACAAGATAACACCCTGGACTATTGGTTGGATCGAATATGGTAGTATCATATATTTCATTGACAACCTGAAAGACATTTTCATTTGTGGATGTATTTGCCCTTTTCTGCATCTTGCCAAGAAATAGAGGCTGTAAAACCTTTTCGACATTGACAAAGGATGTTTGATATCCAAACAGACCTGCTTCATCATTATCTGCCATCCTATATATCAATGAAGGCAGTATTTCTGCATCTATTAAATCTGTATCAAACTTGATAATGGCAAAAATATACCTATATGCTTCTTTTGAAATTACAATATGAGGGTACTCATTAGTAACAAAAGGGCATTTCTTTTTCAAGAAATACTCAAATACGTCCGACAACTTACAGCTATCAGTTTTAGAGTATACATTTAATTCTTCTGTTATGTCATCCAACTTGAGAAGACTTCTAAAATGAGCAATGTACAAGAGCGAGAAAATAAAATTTCGAATATCATCCTCTTCGTTGTCATTCAATTTTAACTCTCGATATAATTGTTCTACTAGAACCTCAAATTCAAGAGTCTGATAATGATCACTCTTATTTACATCCCAACTATATAATGGTTTGAGGTATTCTAAATAATTACATAAATTCTCATATTTGCATTCTATTTTTCCTATTTGATTATTGTACAAGACGATTACAGATGGCTGAAGCACAATAATTAATGGCATGGATCCATATGATTGATTGGATATTTGAAGTTCAGCCCCACTATCATTACATATAATGACAGCTCTTCTGTACACATAGAAAGGACCACATTCACCGTTGTTAATCTTGTCTGTGATTTTGTCAATTGTAACATTGACAATCTTATATGCGGATAGAATACTCCTTACCGCCTTGGCATAACTGACAAAGCAGAAAGTGCTAAACTTATTATATAATTCGTTTTGATCAATCATGGATTCTCATATAATTGAAAATTGTTGTTCCTATATATTCTGCCATTTTAACAGGGACAGCATTGCCTATCGCCTGTTCTATATCCGTCTTTGCTCCAATGAAATTGAAACTTTCAGGAAAAGTTTGAATATAACTTCTCTCCTTAGAGGTAAGAGCTCTTACTTGGGTAAGGTCTTTTGTTTTGTCAGCAGGATGACACGTATAACTTTTAGGCATTGGCCTATTAACACCTCGTATAGTAGCACTTGCCTCATACACAGAAAAGATTGCTCTTCTAGCATAACTGCGAGGATGCATATAATAGAATTCGGTATCTAATTGATGTTTACCAAGATATTGTGCCAATGTTAGCCGTTCGCTTGATAATCCGTCTTTTAGATCTTTTAAAAGAAAATCATCTGGAGTATCCAATCTACCAATAACAAAATATCTACGCCTCATTTGAGGCACCCCCATGTAACTTGCATCCCATACATGTTTAGTTATACCATAACCTGCAGCTCTAAATATGCCTAATGCCTGTTCAAAAACAGGAGACTTTTCTATGTTATAAACGTTCTCCATAACAAACCAACGAGGCCGCACAGTTTCAACAATGCGGCTATAGGCAACGGTTAAGTTTGCTCTTTTTCCTTCAAAATCTCGCTTTCCTGCTATTGAAAAATCTTGACACGGAGGACCACCTATTACAATATCTGGATTATATTTGGATAGTTCATTAGTTATATCATCTACAGCTAAATCTTTTTTACAAATCGGATGATTGAAATTTGCACGATAAATATCTATAGCAGGTTGCCAATTGTCATAAGCAGCAACTACCTCGAATCCCGCATTTTGGAATCCGAGGCTCATGCCTCCACAACCCGCAAATAAATCAATCAGTTTCTTTTTCATCTATGTATGTTAATAAACATTTTGCAATGTATTCTGCCAGTTTAACAGGAACAGCATTGCCAATTGCTTGATTCAAATTTGTTTTTGAAAGATTTCCCCATCTAAAATCTTTTGGAAATGTTTGCACCCAACTTCTTTCTTCAGGTGTCAGAATCCTAATATCAGAAGTAAGCGGTACAGGATCATTGGGATGCCCGTGATATCCTGGGGGGATTGGTCTATCAACACCACGTATTGTCATGGAAGGCTCATCTATACTGAAAATACCTCTACGTGAATAGGAACGAGGAACTCTAAAGTAGTATTGAAAACCTAAAGTATCTCCAAAGTAATCACGCATGGTCATACTTTTCTTTGATTGTCCTTCAAGAAGAAGAGCATCTAGGAATCCTTCCTTTTCACCCAAACCGCCAAGAACAATATAGCGCCGTCTCTTTTGTGGCACACCACATTTGCTGGCATCTATAACCATACGACTTATCCCATATCCAGCATCATGAAACATATCTAACACTTGGATTAGTTTTTCACTCTTTTGGATATTAGGAACGTTTTCCATCAAGAAGTATCTCGGACGCAATTTCGTTATAGTAACAGCATAATCTATGGTAAGCTTTGCTCTACCAAGACCTTCGTCTCTATGACCTGCACTTGAGTAATCTTGACATGGTGGACCTCCAATAATCACATCGGGGTGTAATTGTTTCAATTCGCTCAAGTCCTCTGTATCTCCGAGGTCTCTTTTTATAATAGGATGATCAAAGTTCTGACGATAGATGTTTATAGCTTCGTCCCAATTATCAAATGCTGCTACAATCTTAAAGCCTGCATTTTGAAAACCGAGAGAAAGTCCTCCACACCCTGCAAACAGGTCAATGACCTTATATTTTTGTTTCATGTTACTTTTCTGTGTTATTAAGAAGCTCCTTTACATCAACGTTCAAGAGCTTTGCTATCTTATCCAATGTATTTAAGTCTGGCTGGATAGAGTTTTGACACCATTTGCTTACAGTAACAAGGCGATTTATCAAGCTCATTTGCTAGCCATTTCCCAGTCTTGTTATTCTCTACTAGCACGACTTTTATTCTATTAAGATTAGCCATATCGTTTATATTTATTTATGTTTAGTGCAAAGTTATATAAATACGACGAGAAAGCAAAATAACTTTATTTTATTTAACGTTAAATAGGGCAAAAAGCCTATTATATTATATACTATTTGGTACTTACAAGGATTTTAAGTTTCATATACCCTTGTTTTTCGGACTTATGTCTTAGACATAAAAGGAAAATTGCCGTTGTTTTTCGTATTAATTTTGTTTTCTCATACTTTCATTTTGGAGTTTCGTAATTTCGTTGTTCCCATTTTGTTTCTTACGTCATTTCGCCATTCCAATCAATATTGATTATCTATACTTTACGAGCAACCAATAAGATTTCAAGAAGAACATTTCGTCTTGTTCAGCTCAAATACACATTTCCACTTGCCCCTTTTACGACTATAATGATCGCTGATAGGCTGATAGAAATCACCCCAATACCAGTTTTATCACTTCCTTCATACCTTATAATACCTGTTATTTTCATTACCGACAAATCTTTTCTCCGTTCTTGAAGTCTCCGACAAGGTTACCGACAAAGTTTCCGACATTTATTGTCGGTAACCAACTTCCCATAAAATGATAACGTATTGGTTTTCAATTATTTTCCTTTCCGACATATTACCGACATGTCTCCGACATTTATCTCCGACATTTACATCGGTATTACCGCCACTATTACCGCCAAAAAGAAATTTGCACCGACATTTACACCGACAAAACAGCAGCAACCTTTTCCCACAAACAACACTCGTGACGAAAAGCTACGAAAAATAGGGCGCCTTCTTGTTAATATGGCAAAAGATGAACTTATAGTAAAATCACCGAATGGAAAAAAAATGGCAGATAACCGAGAAAGGCGAAAAAGAACTTTACTAATAATATAGGTCGTTCTTGCGGTCGTTCTTGCACTGTTTATTGTCGTTCATTCAACCTTTTTCGGCTATAATATAATACAAGTGATACTATTTTAGCGCTATGTTCACTAAACATTGCTAAGAAAAAAAAAGCGGATTTTAAGTTCGCAAGATTGTTTATTCTATGGTCGGAACCGAAATAGCAAAGAAAGGCGCTCGCGTAGATTGCAGATACTATTTAATTTGATGGCTAATAAAAAAATAACCGGAAAATAATTTTTTGTTAATAGATTCGCATTATTCTGATTATCAAGTAGATGTCTTTTTCTTATCATTTTATTTTTAGCTAAAACACAGAAAATAAAATAATAAGAAAAAGACATCTTAGTTTAGGCAATAATGGCTTCATATATGCAAATTACGAGACTGCCTGTTATGATAAAAATGCCATCGTTCCAAAAGAATGTAACAATCCAAGAAATAGTTATTCATAAAAGCGCAAGCACGATCATCCCGACATTGTGCTTAACTTTTTCTAGAACACGGATATTACACCGACAATTAGAGGGATTTACACCGACATTATCTTTGCCTTCATACCCTATAATACCAGTTATTTTCATTACCGCCAAATCTTTTCTCCGTTCTTGAAGTCTCCGACATGGTTACCGACAAAGTCTCCGACATTAATTGTCGGTAACCAACTTCCCATAAGACGATAACATATTGGTTTTCAATTATTTTCCTTTCCGACATGTTACCGACATGTCTCCGACATTTATCTCCGACATTTACATCGGTATTACCGCCACATTACCGCCACCATTACCGCCACTATTACCGCCAAAAAAAATACGCCGACATTTACACCGACAAAACAGTATCAACCTTCAGCGTTCACAGACCAACTGCTAAATTGATCACCTTCCCAAAATTATCCCAAAAGAGGGAATCAGGAGATTGAAGTAAAAAACAGGTTTACACCTTATTATATAAAGGAATTCATTGGAAAAAAATGGCGGGGATAATATTGTTGAATATCAACAACTTAAGCGTTTCATTGTGCAAGTTGAGGCATTTTCATTGTGCAAGTTGAGGCAATTTCATTGTGCAAGTTGAGGCATTTTCATTGTGCAAGTTGTGGCTATTTCATTGTGCAAGTTGAGGATTTATCATAAAAAAATGGTGTTCCATTCTTCAAAATGAAACACCATTGACCTAAATTTTATGCTGATAATCGAATTTCGCAATTAGTTGCTATAAGCACTCTCACCATGCTCGTAGATGTCGAGACCTTCCTCTTCTACTCGCTTGTCTACACGTACACCTACACTCTTATCTACTACCTTGAAGATAATATAGGTAACTACTACGCTGTAGATGATGCTTACCACAGTGGCTACAACCTGAACCCAAAGCTGATGCCAGTCGCCATAAAGGGCACCCTGCACGCCTTCGGCTCCTGTT
>ERZ1026903.658-NODE-658-length-15089-cov-56.264933_pt1 | contig 15089 bp, 6 predicted proteins | sample MGYA00380180_ERZ1026903 | MGnify/ENA primary metagenome ERZ1026903 (study PRJEB33269, sample SAMEA4719816) | human gut metagenome | biome: human-associated habitat; feature: organic feature; material: feces | place: Cameroon | collected 2013-10 ... | reverse complement strand
AAGTCCAACCTCTTATATTGGGCTACTACAACTCCTAATCTCGGTGTCGAGACTGCCTTAGGCAAGAAGCATACCGCTCAGGTATTCTTTGGCTTCAATCCTTGGAAACAGTCCGGTGGCGACCAGTCAAGCCTTCGTCATTGGCTTTTGCAACCAGAATATCGTTACTGGTTCTGTCAGAGCTTCAATGGCTGGTTCTTGGGTGTTCATGCCATGGGCGGACAGTTTAATGCAGGAGGTGTGAAGTTACCCCTTGGCATTTTCAAATCTCTACGCGACCATCGCTATGAGGGATGGTATGTAGGTGGTGGTGTGACCGCTGGTTATCAATGGCCTCTTTCCAAGCACTGGAACCTGGAAACCTCTGTAGGTTTCGGATATGATTATATCCAGTACGACAAGTTCAAGTGCGGTGCCTGTGGCGAGAATGAGAAGTCATCTCATGACAACTACGTGGGTCCTACCAAGGCAGCCATTTCTCTTATTTATATGTTGTAACTCATTAAACATAATCTATGAGTATGAAAGATTTTAAGAACTACATATTATTATTCAGCTCTCTTTTGATGGCTATGCCTCTTGCAGCCCAGGATTGCAAGAGTCTCAAGTTGGCTGCCGATAAGATTCAGGTATCTAATGTACAGATGTCTCATCATAATGACCGGGTTACGGTTGCGATGGATCTGAATCTCGATTCCCTGGATCTCCCTACTAACAACCAACTTGTGTATACTCCGATTATCAAGCATAAGGGAGAGTTGCTCAAGATGCCTGAGATAGTTATCAACGGTAGAAGACAGCAGATCATGTTTGACCGAGGGGTTGGAAAGAAACAGTTGCAGCTTTCTCCTCAGGCTTTGGTGGTGAAGCGAGACAACAAGAAGCAGCAGACCGTGAAGTATCTTGCATCAGTTCCTCTGTCTTCCAAGGTAAGGAACTACGATCTCGAAATTCACGAAGACCTCTGCGGTTGTGGTGATCTGCAGGACGGCAACGATTTCACGGTTGCTCGCCGTCGCCAGCCGGTAGCTTCTTTCGTCCGACCTGAGGTAGAAGTGGTCAAGGTCCGTCATCTTGATAAGCGTGCTTATATCGATTTCCCGGTAGACCGCATAGAGTTGCATCCAGACTATCGCCGTAATCCTGCACAGTTGGATAGCATCATCTGCACCATCAATGCATTGAAGGAAGACAGGAACCTCGAAGTGAGCGGCATCAACATTCATGGTTATGCATCACCAGAGAGTCCTTACACCCATAATGATTATCTGGCAAAGAACCGTGCCAAGACGCTGACCGAATATGTCCGCCGGATGGTGAAGTTGCCAAACAATCTCTTCACGGTTTCTTCTACTCCTGAGGATTGGGATGGACTGATAGCTTATATTAAAGGTAGCAACCTGGAGCATAAGGATGCCATTCTGGCGATTATTGAAGACAAGAGTCTGAATCCGGATGCCCGCGAGTTGAGGATTAAGAAGCAGTATCCTTCTGAGTATCGCTTTATGCTCGATACCTGGTATCCAGCCCTCCGCCATTCCGACTACCACATTACTTATAAGGTGAAACCTTTCGATGTGGAAGAGGCAAAGGAGATCATCAAAACCAAGCCACAGCAGTTGAGCCAGGAGGAAATGTTCCTGGTAGCCCAGACTTACGAGCCAGGCAGCAAGGAGTTTAATGATGTGATGGAAGTAGCTGTCCGCATGTTCCCGGAGAACGAGACTGCGAATCTGAATGCAGCCATTACCCGTTTGAATGCGGGAGATGCAGATGGTGCGAAATCATATCTCGACAAGGCTGGAACCAGTCCGAATGCCCAGAATGCCCGAGGTGTTTATGAGATACTGAAGGGCAACGAGAAGCAAGCTCGTTATTACCTGGAACAGGCAGCCAAGGCTGGCGTTGCTTCTGCAAAAGAAAATTTACAGAATCTATAAAGTTATACATACTGTCTGTTTAGGTTAATATAGCTATTCCTTAGAGCCAGGGTACTGCCCTGGCTTGGGACAGTCTCCTGAACTAGGCAAAACTTTTCTAAGTACAACTTCAGAAAATACCTCAAATATAACGTATTAGATGAATTGTAAACCAAATATATAAAAATGTAATATAATTAGATTTTTAAGAGCGGTTATAAGTAAAAATATAAAATATTAATAACAACAATAATAACTTACAAGATGAAGAAAACTTTATTATTTTCCGTTGCATTGGCGGGGCTGATGCTCGGTTCTTGTTCTAGTAGTGATGATCTGAATGGTGGTGGTAACACTCCTGCTAATCAGAGTGGTAAAGGCTATGTAGCATTCAATATCAATTTACCTAGTCAGTCTGGTAGTAGCTCACGTGCGAATGATATTTTTGATGCAGGTATGAAATCTGAGTATGACGTCAAGAATGCAACTCTTTTGCTTTTTGATGGTTCTGATGAGAGTACGGCACAATTTAAAAAGGCGTATCCATTGAATACTGCACCTTGGACAGATAAAGGTAATACAGATAATGTTACAACAACATCTGCAACTATAGTACAGCAGGTTGATGCTCCTTCAACAAATTATTTAGCTCTTGTTGTTTTGAATAGTAATAATGTGTTTACACTTGGAACAGATGGAGGTATCACTATTGATGGTTCTGCATTTTCAGGAACGCTAAATGATTTTTTAACTAAGTCTGCTGCTACTGATGGTAAGGATTTGACCAAAGCAGGTTTTTATATGGCAAATGCACCATTAGCAAACAAAGCTGGTGGTAGTAGTGATCCAAGTGGTGCTACTGTAAATACCTTGGTTAGTCTTGATGGTAAAATTAAGGAAACAGAAGCTGAAGCAAAAGCAGCTCCTGCAGAGATTTATGTAGAACGTGGTGTTGCTAAGGTTACTATGCAGAAAGGTACTTCAACCTCTGTGACGGGTTCTAAACCTGCTTCTTCTACATCTGAAGTTGCTTTTGAAGTAAATTCATGGACTTTGGATAATACAAATAAAACTACTTATTTGGTGCGTTCAACAAAAGAATATGGTTCATGGTTAAGTTTGGCATCTAATGCAACTACTGGTGTTACCAATAAATATCGTTTTGTTGGTTCAAATGAGGTTGGGCCTGGTATGTTTCGTACTTACTTTGCACAAGATCCTAATTATGATACAACAGGTAATGCTTCTGCAACTTTTAATAGTTCTGCAACTTTTAGTTCTGAGTTTGGAAATGAGAATCCTCAATACTGTTTTGAAAATACATTTGATGTAGATAATCAAATTGATAAATATACAACTCGTGTTTTGATTAAGGCTAAACTGAATAGTGGTAACACATTTTACGTAATTAATGGTGACGAGAATACAATCTTTGATAGAACTGCTGTAGAAAACGAGATTAAGAAGCAGTTCCTCTTGGAATATGATTCATGGATTAAAGCTAATGTGACTTCTCCTACAACAGTTGATGAAAGTTCTTTGGCTGTTGATTTTACAGATGAAGCAGGTGCTGTCACTCTTAATTCTATAAATATTACTGGTGTTACATATGTATCAGGAGTAACAAGTCTTCCTTCTGATTATATAGAAACTGTAATGGCTAGACTTGGTTCTATTCAGGAATATAAGAATGGTGAGTCTTATTATTTCGTTCGTATCAAGCACTTTGGTGATGATTTGACACCTTGGAATTCAACAGAAACAGAGAAGCCTACATCAGCAACAGGTGTTTACCCATCAGGCACTAATCGTAACGGTAACTATTTAGGTCGTTATGGTGTACTCCGTAACAACTGGTATGATATTACTGTAGAAGGAGTTAAGGGATTGGGTTCTCCAAAGGTTCCAACAGTTACTACTGATACTGATGATGAATTGAAGTCTTATATTGCTGTACGTATCAATGTCCTCTCTTGGGCTAAGCGTACACAGGGTGCTACTTTGCACTAAGATGTAAATACATTTAAGATAAGATTTGAAAACAATAATTGATTAGCGATATGATAGCGCAGAAGATAAATAAATGGTTGAAGTGTGTCATGGCTGCTGCCATGACCCTGACCGTCGCGACCTCATGCCACGATATGTGGCACCAGGACTACAGCGATTGTCCTAATGGTGTATATGTGAAGTTTAAGTATGATTACAACCTCCAGCGTGCCGACATGTTCAACGACCATGTTGGACAGGTAACGCTGTATGTATTCGACGAGAACGGAAACTATATAACCCAACAGACCGAGACGAATTCTGCGCTATCATCGCCTCTCAAAGACCCAAATTACGTGATGCACGTCGAGAACCTGCAGCCAGGTAAATATCAGTTCCTTGCCCTTGCCGGACAGAATGCTTACGCCGACCAGTTAGCTTCAGGCCGTGCCAAGTTCGTCCGTACCGCTCCATCGGCTACAGGAGATAAGATGCAGAAACTGGAAGTGAATCTCGATCATGAAAATAGGGGAGAGTATGATGAGGTTGTCAACAACAGCCTTCCTCTCGATACCCTCTGGCATGGTAAACTGCTGGAGGCAGTAGAGGTATCATCCTCAAAACCTTCTTATGCAACCATCCCTCTGGTGCGTGATACCAAGAAGATCAATGTGGCGCTTCGTGACCTTGACTCTCCACAGGATATGGATGTCAACGACTACACGATGACCATCGAAGACCATAATGCCCGCATTCTTTGGGATAACTCTCTCGATGAGAGCCGTAAACTCATTTATACCCCTCATGCCACATGGAATACGGTAGATGAGAACGAGCGGGGCAAGATAGCCCATGCTGACTTTATGACTTCCCGCATTCTGAAGCACGAAGATTACAACCTGGATGGCCGACTCCTGATTAAGAGCAAGGAGACCGGAAATACGGTAGTCAATGTAGACCTGCCAGGCCTCTTGAGTCGTCTTCGCACCAGTGAGGAGTACAGTTACAGTGCACAGGAATTCCTAGACCGTGCCTACGATTACAAACTCCAGTTCTTTATCCAGGGCGGCAAGCTCAAGTATTGCTACATCACCATCAGTGTGAATGTACTGAGTTGGAGCAAGCGCATCCAGTTCGAAGAACTCGGAAAATAAGTTCTACCAGGCTTCATAGTAAGTCTATATAAATAAAATAGTGTATGTTTAAGATGAAAACGATAATCCGCTCATTGCTAGCCCTTATGCTGGTGATGCCGTTCGCATCCTGTGCGAGCGACACTACTAGCGATTTGCCTGTTGAGAATGACAATAGCAAGGTGTTTTTGTCAGTTTCAATAAACGTAGCTGGTGAGGACTCTAAAACAACAAGAGCAGATGATGATAAAACTTTTGAACCAACACCTTTTGGAGGAGAAGATGGCAATGGTGATCATAAAGGAGAAACATATGAGCGAGCAGTAAGTAATATGTCTATGTTGTTCTTTCATTCAGACAAGACAGATTTAACAGATGGCGAAACTACCATAGATCGTGTAATCTATTTCCCAACTGTAACTCCTGATGGCAAACGTACCATAGCTGTAGAGGTTGATCCGAAGTTTTTGAAAGATACCAATCTTCGTTTCCTGGTCATCGCTAATGTTGGGGACTTATCAGATTATCGTGGTCGTAAGTTATCCGAAGTGCGAGACCAGTTGATTACTGATGTTTTTAAGCGCACCGATGATGCTACGTTTACAAAAAAAGGAGAATTAAGCGGCTTTTCAGCATTCGTAATGTCTTCTCGTGGACAGAGTTCTTTAACTGAGAAAACCGGTAGTGGAACAAAAGATGATCCTTATCTTTTCAATCACGAGATTGAGCGTCTGGCAGCAAGAATAGATATTATGCCCCATGTTCAGCGTTATAAGTTAGATGCCAAGACACATCAGTGCAAATATTGTTATAATGTCACTCAGACTACAGGAACCGATATTATCGGTGGATTTGTATTAGAGTACGTTCGTCCTTATAATGTGTTGACCTCTAAGGAATATGTCTTCCGACGCACAGCTACGGATGCATCATTAGCAAATTTAAAGTATCTGGGACTGGAAGAAGCTGATGGCAACAAGCAAAACACTAATTATGTTGTAGATCCAACATCTCAAGATAAGCGCTTAGCTACTTTTAATTATCCTAAGAATACTAGCGAGAATTGGGCAAACGCTTCTTATGAGTCTTTTTATCAGACTCGTGATGCAGGAAAGACCCATTCTCATTCAGACGGTTCAAGGGCTAGTGATTCAAATCCGTATGATCCAGAGACCGCCTATTATATCCTGGATTACATAAAAGAGAATACCTCTTTTGATAATGATGAGCAATATGCTACAGGTCTTGTCTTCAAGGGTAAATATTATGAGGCAGAAGACTGGGATGCAACAAAAATAGAGCCAATAGCTGGTCATGAATCGAAAGGAAAAAACAAGGCTTACACCTATGTCATTCGCCATAGCGACCCTACGGGTAATGGTACAACTAGAGATATAATGCATTACGGCATAGTCCGCAATAACATTTATCGAGTTCGTATCGATGGAATTACAGGAAAGGGACCGGATGGATTGAAGGTAACCCTAAACGTGAGAAAATGGGCAACCTATACTCACGAAGAGACAACAATGTAAAGACAAATAGATAAACAGAAAGTATAGTTTCAAATTAAACTTTCAGAGAAAATGAAAACGATGAAAACGATACATACGGCATTGATTCTGATGGTGCTAGCCTTTTTATCGGCTTGCTCCACAGATAGTGCTGACCCTATATTGGGAGGCAATGGAGGCGATAACCCAGGCGACAAGGTTACCGTCCACATGACTCTTTCTACAGCATCTTCTTCCGGAACCAGAGCTACGTTGTGGAATGATGGCGTAGATGCGGAAAACATGAAGAGCTGGGTAGTAGCCTTTGTGAAAGACAACAAGGTTGTTTCTTATGCAGAGAATACGGATGTATCGGCAGATAAACGAATCCAGGATGATGTCATTATCAAGAATCTTGATAAGGGTGCAACCTATCAGGTTTATTCCTTTGCCAATCTTACAGCTACAGAACTAGGCATTGCCAAAGATGAAACTGTAGACTTCGACAGCAAGAACTGGAAGATGAATGGTAATGGCTTCGATGTTACCAAAAATGGCATTCCAATGAGCAATAAGCAGGAAGTAAAAATTGATGCTTCCGGTAAGCCTGATAAAACAGAACTTTGGGTAGTGAGAATGCTGGCAAAGGTTACATTAAAGTTTAAGAATCCAAGTAAAACGGATTTGGTAATCAAAGATATTACTATCAGCGATATTACCAAGAACAGTAGTGAGAATGGAGATAAGGAGAATATCAAACTGCTGCCGAACCATACCGATGCTGATAAGGATCAGGTGGTATGTTCTCCAAATCTGGTAGAGAAGGCAGCAACAGATAGTTATACATATACGTTGCCTTCGCCAAAGACGATAAAAGCTGGTGTAACCGATTATAAAACAGAGAATGAAGTTTCATTCTATGTGAATGAAAGCAAGGCGGGCAATACTTCCAAGTATTTCATCATCAACCTGAATACATCAGCAGGAGTCAAGCGTTACGCCCTGTTCCAGGATTGGACAACGATAGCTCGCAACGACCATCACATTCTTCAAATCAAATTAGATGATTACAAGTTGAAGTTTGATGTTCAGTCCTTCTCTGCCATCGGTCTCTATCCATCCATAACAGATAACGGAACCACTCTTTCCTATACCTGTTATTACCCGGAAGAGGAATTCCATATCCAGCCAAAGGTAGTGCATGCTGATGATACTGATGTGTCTGGAACCATCGATTATACCAATGTTAAATGGGAGTTAATCCAGGAAAAAGGTATGACTGATGCCACAGCTGCCGTAGATAATGCCAAGAAGGTGTTTAAAAAACTTCCTAAATGGGATGCTACCACCGGCTATTTCGAAGGAACTTTCAATGATGATGCAGCCGACAAGCAGCAGGCACTCTATAAGGTTACAGTCCCTGTACCTGGCGAAACGGACAAGTATCTTACATGCAAGATACTTTTCACCAAGGATTTAAGCAGCTTTGCTGCTCGTAAACATTATACACGTAAATACTATCGCTATGAATAAGATTAAAAACATATATCGTTCTCTCATCCTCCTCCTTTCATTGGTTCTGATGCCAGTGGAAGGATGGGCTAGTGATGGCTACTTTGCAGGTACAACACCTATCGTGATAAAACTGAGTGATTATATCATGGGGCATTACAAATATGCATGCTTCTATTTTGACAGGAATGGTTCTAAACTTGATATCTCTGGGTGGAATATATACAATGACAATTCGTTGAATCACGAAATAAAGGGTGTTGATTGGGATGGACATAGAAAAGATAATAATTATGTATTTTATGATAAATCTAAAGCTACTGTCACCATTTTTGCTAATCTTTTTCAGTATAAAGTAGACTCAAAGAGTGAGAATCTCCATCAAACAAAACTCGTTCTCCTCCTTTCTGACAATCCTGATCTCGAATACCAGCATGAGAATCTTGCTGGTGTCACAAAGAAGGAGTTCGATCTTTATACAGAAGATGGCTTGAAGTCTTCTAAGGTTACGTATGGCAGTAACTCTGCTGACTTTTCGAAAGCAGAAAGCACTTCTATCATCCCAACAACTGCGACATCTACCAGCGTTACTTTGCCTGATTACGAAGCCAAGTATTTGCGTTGGCAGTTGTTTGATTCAGAGACTGCTACCACTCCTGTTGCTCGCATAACAGATATATTGAGTAATTCGTCATCAGTAGAAAAAGGATCTGATTTGATTTACTTTAATACAACAGATATTGCCAATGAAGCAGCCCGTACAGTGACCTTTGATATCTCGAAACTTCCGGAAGGAGCAGATGTCGAGAAATATGTCTTGAAGTGTACCTGGGCAAATAACGACAATAGTGATGCCAAGGTGATAACATATAATGGAAAGACCTACATTCTTCAAGAGCCAACTCTTAATGGTGAATATACCTTTAAGTTTGTAAAGCAGGAAACTGTAGATGCAACTTCTCTGGTGCTTTCTGCCGATAATGTAGACGCTGCTCATACTCATCAGGTAGATGCAATCTATACAGACGGGAAACTTGAGATAAGTTTGAAAGATGTTGTTCCTGATATCCTTTCTGATTTTGGCGTTGCTGATAAGAAAGATGTCAGCGACTTCTATATGCGTTGGGTATTGGCAGATAAGGATGGCAAAATCCTGAGTGCTACTTCAAGTAATAGTGCCTTGGCTTTGCGCAAAACTTCAGATGGTAAAGAATACTATACTTTATTGTCAAAAAAAGGTTCTTCATTGTTGCCTACTGGATTGAATGTAACTTTCGAGTTGCCTTCCAGTTATTCATGGTCTTCAGACATGCAGGTATATTGCTTGTTGACTAATGACCTCACTGGCCATGAAGCGCAATATGGTGTTATTACAAAAGAACCATCAGCTTTTAAGAGCAAGATAAATGTAAAGCTCTATTCTCCTGAAGCTCTCCCATTCAAACATTACGAGGGTATTGCCAACAAGAAGGGAGACTGGGATAAGGTGAATGGCCATACCTATCAGAAAACTCATGAATGGGAGTATTATTACTATGTAGATGGAACTGAGAAAGATCAGCAGGTTATGTTAATGTTGCCTATTCAAAATTATGCAGGAGATGGTAATGATCTTGAACCTCGTGGTTATTTCCGTTGGTATAATTATGATACTGATGAAGAATCTGAACATCTAAGTGTTTGTAATTCAAAAGATTCGTGGTTAACCAAGAAGGGAAAATGGGGATTATTTGCAAATAATATTGTTGATCATCCTCGTAGCAAATATATTGGTGTTAATTACAATACCTCCCATGTTGACGCTTCATGGGCAGGGGAGACTATTGCCTGTGATGTAAGTAGATATGTTGATGGAATGGACGAGTCTAGGACTTATCTGCTCCATGAACCGACATTGTCTATTCGTTACATCTTCCATATCCTTCCTAAGAAGAAGTTGGCAGATGATATTATGAATGCATTGTGCAATCATAATGATGGAAATTACACTTATGAAGATAATAGAAAAGTAACATTTGGATTTAAAGATGAGGATTCGGAGCTAACTTTGCGTTTGCAATTAAATGATATAACTCGATACTCATTTTATCCTATGACAGCTGAAGGATTGAAAAAAAATGTATATGATAATGACATAACAGAAGCAGATTTTGATAAGTCAAATTATATGACGGTTCAGTGGAGTTATCTAGTATGGCGTGTATATGATATGACGAAAACAAAATATTGCGAATTAAATGGGGAGTTAAATGAACGTTTTCTTCACTTAACTGTTAAGAAACTGAAAGATGCGAATTGGCTTAACTTAGACGGTTCGTCTGTTGATGCTGCAAATAAACCCGTTATAGGTAAGGGTATCCCTGTTTTTGTTGTAGCTTATTTGAATACACAAGATAAAAGGTGTCCAGTAGCAAACTTTGATGTTCGTTTTATGGATTTCCATCCAATGACTGATAAGCAGATAACAGATGAGGGCTATAATAACAGAACTATATCCTATCTTGATGAACATTATAAAAAAGCGACTAAGCCAATTTCATTTGATGATGACGATACAGAACAAACGTTAGCAGAGCCAACAACCCCAGATGACAACCAAGACCGTTTGCCATCAAGATGGGATCGTCGTGCTTATAGCTTCGTTTATCGTGATTTGATAGACTATGATGTAACTAATTATAGTGGTGGTAAGAATATTGGTCATTCTCCACTTCACGGAGATTATGGCTTGTATAAGTCTGCAAATTTAGAAGATATTTCCGGTGTTGCAAATCAGTACCCAAATCATGGTTATCTTTGGTGGGATGGTGGTACTTTATATGATCGCACATATGAGATGACGAATGGCTCTCAGTACGGACATTTCCTTTATGTGGATGCATCTAACGAAAGTCGTCAGATTGCTGCTGCAGATTTTAAGGCTGACCTTTGTACTGGCATGCAGTTGATATTCTCAGCATATGTTGCAGATATGACAAATCAAACGACACATCCAGAAGTTATGTTTAAACTCTATGGAGTAAATTATGATACGGAAGGAAATATTCAGAGTCAAAAACTGCTTCATTCGTTCTCGTCTGGAGATTTTGATAATAATGTTGAAGGTTTAACTAAGGCAAAATGGTATCAGGTTTATGGTAAGATTGTTATCCAGAAGGAATCTGGTGTAGAGAATTATTCGGATTTTAGAGTTGTTATTGATAACTACTGTAAAGGAACGCTTGGTGCCGACTACGCTGTTGATGACATTCGTATCTATGTTGAGCCAGCCAAGGTGCAGGTGATTCAGGAGAAGCCTATTTGTGCTGAAGGTTCAACTGGAACAATCAAACTGAAGATACGTGCTGTCCACGAGACTTTGAATGCGATTTTGAACCATAAGAATACAAATATCTATTTCAGATTTGTGGATGAAGATGGTAAACCTGTAAAGACTGATTATTCATACGTCTTAAGAGATATCAATGCAGGAACAACGAAGAAAGTTGAAGGTACAGAATATGGTACAGTAAACGTATATGATTCAGAGAATGACTGTAAGAACTTTGAAATCGATGGTACCAATATGATTGAAGTCGATAGTGAGGGTGAAACCTATATTGTTATCAGCAATAAAAACTATACTTTGCCTACAGGGAAGAAGTACTACGTATCAGTATCTACAGAGGATCCTGCCAAGGGAAATGCCAATTGGGGGTCACCTGCAGAACTCTGCTCGTTGTACAGTAGCTGGTTTGAAATGGTTAGTCAGCATCCAGTCATTACTGATACAAAGGGTAAGATCGTAACGGATTATAAGATTCCTTGCGGTGCTGATGATGACTATGCGATTAACATCAAGGGACAATTGGTTACAACTGACCCTAATACAGGTGGTAAGATAACATTGGATGGTGTTAAGTTCTTCTGGTATCTTGATGGTACGAGTACTGCAAATCTGTTGAATCCTGATGGCGCTATCAACGAAATTACTATCCTTAAGAAGAATATTACATTGGGTGATACTCATAAGATATTTATGAAGCCTGACGGTAACGATGATGATGGTGATGGCTATATTGAATATCCGCTCAATGGAAAGACCTATCTGCTGTGTCTAAGTGCAAAACCAATCCCATTGCGTGTGATGAAGGATGGACCGCAGCTTAACTTCGGTTTCAACGATGTGGATTATCCGTTCAATGATGGCAGTTATGCGGCATCGCTTCGCATCGGTTTGCCACAGCTGAAGAAGTTAAAGAATACAGGATTCCTTGAGATTCCTCTTCATAGTGCTACTACGGGTGATGGAAAAGCAATCACTTCGCCACTTACCTTCGTCGATGATAGTGGCACTTCTGCCGTTACTTCTGATAAGGTAATGGTGGCATCTACGAATGACCCGTCATGGACAACTGTCATGCTGAATACCCAGGTTGCCACATTGCAGAGTACAGAGTTGCCTGCTATAGATAAAACGACTCAGGCTACCCTCAACCTCAAGTTCTCAGATGCAGCACTAGCGAATTTCCACGAGGGCTACTATTATGAACTCAGATTCGCCTTCGAGCAGAGAAAAGTTTCTGAGGCAACTACCAACTGTGCCGGTGAGTCTTATCTCAAGCTGAAGATTGTTCCGGAGTTTATTACCTGGACTCCTACAGCAGATGGCGGAATGAATGCCAACTGGAACAATGACGCCAACTGGCATCGCTCATCTTCTACTGAATTGTATGATAATGGGTATACCGATTATCTGGCTTATGGCAAAAGCGTGTCTGGTACGCCAACTTCAGCACAGGAGATTCCTACGCAGAACAGCTATGTGCCAATGAAGTTTACCAAGGTAACTATTGACAACTTGAAAGGTTTGCCATTCCCTGACCTCGGTAATGTGGTTTATCGTAGCACCAATCAGATTGCTACCAAGCTGACTAACGGTAAGGGTAATGAGGCTACGAAGTATATCCAGTACGACATCATGGCGAATTGGAATGCAGCAGATCCTAATAAGGGATTCGAAGCAGATGGCAATCTGAAGTGCGAGAAGTTCTATGGCAATACCTGTCATCAGATTTACTTCAAGCCTCAGGGCGAGCTTCGTGACCAGTGCTATCTTGTTTATGACAAGGCTTGGGTAGAGAAGGAACTGGTACCTAACAAGTGGTACACCATGGCTTCGCCTCTGCAGTATATCTACGCCGGTGATATGTATGTACCAGCAAGTAATGGACGACAGGAAACCAAGGCGTTTACGGATATCAAGTTTGATGATAAGGCTACTGATGGTACTGCTGTGTATAGCCGAAGCAAGTATCCGGTTTATCAGAGAGCCTGGATGAAGAGTGATGTAGAGGAAATAATCACACCAACTGATAAGTATTCCGCTTCTCATTATCCTACTGGAGCTGCTCCTGAAGATGTTGATATGAATCTCGGTTACTGGAGCCATGTATATAATAAGGTGGATGAAAGCTATTCCGATGCCGCAGATGGAACCTTCGGTGGTTTCTCTATCAAGGCGGGTAATGCGCTCTTGCCAAAGGACAAGACTAAGAATGCGCTCCTCCGTTTGCCAAAGGCTGATACTAGCTATCAGTACTTCGATTATAAGGGAACTGGGAACTCTTCAAGCAAGACTTCGGTTACGAAGGATCCTAAAGGTCATGGCAAGCTTCTCGTTGCTTTCAATAACGATGAGAAGCATCTCGCAGAGAAAATCCAGATCTTGGGAACAGATAACGCCAGCGGATTCTATCTCGTAGCGAATCCATATACCTGCTCTATCTCGATGGCTAAGTTCTTCGAGGCAAATTCTGATTTGCAGAACGCAATTTGGATTGTAGAGAATGGTGAGGTGAAGGCGGTTTCTTCTACCGAATTGGGTAAGCAGAACTACGCTATCCAGCCTACCCAGTCGTTCTTTGTCAAGAAGAAAGATGGAAAAACGGTAGAAAATGTAAGATTTACTTCTACGATGTGTGTAGACCGCACCATTACTCCTGGTCTGTTGATGGCATCTGACTATGTCAAGAGCATTGAAGCGACGACAGAGAATTCCAACGGCCAGACCTCAAAGGCACGCATCGCTTTGCGTCCGGAGGCTTCTGCCGACTATGATGATCAGGAGGATGTGGATCTGCTGTATGATCAGAATCTAAAGGATATTCCGCAGGTTTATACCGTGGCTGGCAACGAGGCGGTGGCAGTGAATGCGGTTCCGGAGTTGTCTTGGATTCCGCTGGGCATCGTGAGCCAGCAGGCAGAAGAGGTTTCACTTACCCTGAAGGGTGTGAACAAGCTCGATGCTCCTGTTTATCTCTACGATGCTGCATCGGCAAGCTTTACCGAACTTCATGAGGGCGAGGCTGTGAAGGTGAAGGCGGGTGATCATGGAAGATACTTCCTCACCCAGACCCGTACCACAACCGGCATCGACCGCATAGAGGCAGAAGAGCAGAGTGCACCGGTGAAGGTTTACTCACCAGCTGCCGGCATGATTGTTGTTACTGCTTTGGGTGGTGAGAAGCTCGACAGGGTTCAGGTATTTACGATGGATGGCAAGATGGTTCACAGTTATCAGTTGCCTGATAAGCAGAGAATGATTCTCCGTGTTCCATCCGGCATTTACATTGTGAAGGCATCTACCCAGTCCTGTGCTCAGGCTAAGGGTCAGAAGATAGCCGTAAGATAGTATACAATACTTATTTTTTGATAATCCTTTTATACCCACATTATCTGATACCTTACTATATATAGGGGCATCTTTGTTTCTTTGGTAGAGACGAAGGTGCCCCTATCAATTCCATCAAAAGCTCAGAAGTAGATGATGCCAACGCCAAGATACTGGCAGTCCTATAAGCTGCAAAAAAGAATAAAAAGAGGGATTTTGTAAAATGAACCAAAATGAACCATTTTCCCCAAATCTTTACATGAGAGATACAGAAAATCGGAAAACATTCTTTCTATCAACGACTTAGAAGATTGTGTACGAAAAGAATGCTAAAAAAATGTAGAATTTCGTAGAATGATATTAATTTTTTAACACGCATAATTTGCTAGTT
>ERZ1026903.656-NODE-656-length-15108-cov-20.829336_pt1 | contig 15108 bp, 8 predicted proteins | sample MGYA00380180_ERZ1026903 | MGnify/ENA primary metagenome ERZ1026903 (study PRJEB33269, sample SAMEA4719816) | human gut metagenome | biome: human-associated habitat; feature: organic feature; material: feces | place: Cameroon | collected 2013-10 ... | reverse complement strand
GGAACGAGGTGGCGGATACGGCTAAAATCCTGGTGGTCTATCCGCAGGGAAATGGCAACTTCTGGGACATCTCGGGTTCGGGAGACGTGAAGTTCATTGAAACCATCATGAAAACCATGCAGAAGAAATATCATGTGGATAAGAACCGTATCTACATCTCAGGCTTTTCTATGGGTGGTATGATGACTTATCATTGCATGACTAAGTTAGGTTCCGTGGTGGCTGCATTCGGTCCCGTGAGTGGTATCCCAGTGGATTATCGTGATCCGGTGGTGGTGAGAAAAGTGCCTATCATGCACATTCATGGCACTGGCGACGACGTGGTGAAATGGGGTGGTGACCCAAACCATGCTGCTGGTGGCTATGGCAGAATAGACGATTATGTGAAAAAATGGGCGGCTGCTGAGGGATGCGATGTGGAGCATCCTGAGGTAATCAGACCTTATCCTGAGACTTCAGACCATGCAGCAGCCACTCGTACCAGATATATAAATAAGGAGGACAACATTGAGGTTACTCTTATTGCCCTCGATGGTAAGGGACATTGGCATTCTGATGATCCGAATGTGGTATATTCTACCCGTGAGCTTTGGAACTTCTTCAAGCAGTATAAGCTCGATCTCCCAGAGGATGTGAAGCCTGAAGAAGCTGCGGGCGACGTGGTATTTCACGACAATTGGGAAGATGAGGTAGTAAATGTTGGCGAAGGTGTTCCTGCGGGTTGGAAAAGGGAAAACAGCATGAACGACGGAAGCAGGAACGACGTGAAGGAGAATGGCGCTGCCAATACGGGTGGTGCCCGTATCAAGGATTTTGTGGCAGGTGGCGACTTCAACACGGGATTCTATCTCAGCGCCCGTGATTTCGATCAGTGCAAGTTGTCTTACGGAGCGTTTGATAATCATCGTCTGCACCTGACACCAGGAAAGTATCAGCTTTCTTTCAATTCGATCTTCTGGAACGATGGCTCTGAGAATGGGGCGGTGACTTTTGATGCTGGCATCGCTGGCATAAGTGACAAAAAGGATGTCCTGCTGGAGCAAAACCTGGAGTCGGAAGGCAACTTGAAGGAAAATTCCAACCAGGTGGTGAAGGGATCTTTGGCTCATCTTGCGAATTTCAGCATCGAGAAGGAAGGGGATTATGAACTTTATTTCCTGATGTCTGCAAGTTGGGCTGCCGTTGTCTTGGGTAATGTGAAGATTAGAAAGGCGGATACCAGTACGGGTATCACTGATCGTACTGCCGATGCCTTCGGAAAAGCGAATATCATAACCTACAATTTGTCGGGTCAGCGCATCAGCGCACAGACTAAGGGCTTGGTTATAGAGCAGATTCAGTTTGCCAATGGTAAGAAGGTTTCCAGAAAGGTAATCAAAAAATAATAAACTGGATAATAGTTGGTGCATAACAGTTGACCACCGCATGCACAACAGCTGTTGTGCATGCGCATATCAGCTGTTATGCAAGCGCACAACAGCTGTTGTGCGACCGGAGATACTGATTGTCTCAACAACATATCCTATCTCTTCCAACAACTTATCCTATCTCTTTCAACAACTTATCCTATCTCTTTCAACAACATATCCTATATTTACCAACAACAAGAAGAGGGTGAATCATTAACTTATGACACATCCTCTTTTGAGTATATAGTATCTCAAACTTTATTTCTTGCAACTTTTTAGTAAAAACACAGGTAAAAAATGCAAATTCTTGGGCTTTCATTCTTTTTTCTAGCAAAAATTATATAATTTTGCATCATTCAATAATCATGTAAACAACAATTTTGTATTTTTCAATCATAAGCCTATGAAGCGTTTTTTACTCTTTGGAGTTCTTTGCCTCGTGCAAATGTTGACAAGCTTCTCTCATGCTAACTCTGGACGACTTTATACATCCAACGACCTGTCGAGTTGCATGATCCGTAAAATCGTGCAGGATAAGTACGGGTTTATCTGGGTGGGTACCAAGTATGGGTTGAATCGTTTTGATGGATACAGTTTCAGTACCTATCTCTGCAATCCGGCTGATACCACCACCATTCAGGACAATGAAATCGTGAATATTTATCCTTATAACAAGGAAACTCTCTTTGTAGCTACCAATTGCGGTCTCTACAAGTATTCTTATCGAACCAATGCTTTCCAGCGCATCGTATTGGAAAAGAAAGATGAGAAGATGAGAATCAATAGCCTGATAGAAGATAGCCAGCATCATCTCCTGATAGGTACTGCGGGATATGGAGCCTTCAAACTGGATATGAAGACGGGGAAACTCCATCGGCTGAACAAGGGGTTCAAGAATCCTGTGGATAATTATTTCGGTACGCTTTTCTTTGATGGTGAAGGCTACCTCTGGCAAGCCAACCATACCAATTCCCTGAGAAAATATAAGTATGATGGCAAGACCATCAGACTGGTGACACAATATGATTTGAAGGACATTTTTGGCATCCATGAATTGTATGCAAGCGATAAGCAAGGCTTCTTTGTGGTGCATGCCTGTGGCATCCTTCGCTACGACTATCGTTCTCATCGCTTTTCGAAATATGACTTCGATTTCTCTGCTCATCAGGGAATGGGATATATCAGCTCTTCTGCCTTGGATAAGCACGGAAACCTCTGGATTGGTACATCGGGTGATGGTGTCTTCAAGATGCCTCGCGGTTCCCGGAAGGCTTATCGTGTGGAGCAGAACAGTAAGTCGTTTCTCTTTAATAATGCACATATCAGCAATCTGCTGATAGATAAGGACGACAACCAGTGGTTTGGATGTTACCGGAAGGGACTTTATCTGATGAACAAAGACAAGGATGTATTCCATTCTGTAACCTTAGACGAACTGGGGGCAGGCATGGAAACCATCTCGTCGGCGGTGGGCGTGGATAAAGGAATCATCCTGTTTCTGGTAAACAATCGCGGCTTGTATTTGCTGAACGAAAGAACGGGAGAAAGAAAACTGCTGAATACGCCTGCTGTACCTAAAATGGTGTTTACGGATAGGAAGCAAAGAGTTTATCTCTATGCTAGCGAAGGAATCTTTGAGTACGACTGGAGGCTTCAGACTTCTCGGCTTCTCCTTCCTGGCAACGGCCGTTCTTATGACGGAATGGTGGTAGATGACGAAGGGAACTTTTATCTGACGTGTCCGGGCTATGGACTCTATGTATGGCATCGCAAGAGTGGAAAGATGACCCAATATCAGATGGAAGACAAACGCCCTCATGGAACAGTCTGCAATAACTGGATAGCAAATATCAGGTTGGATAGCAAAGGAAGACTTTGGTGCGCAACTACCTATGGTGTATCGTGCATGGATATCAAGACAGGACGTTTCGACATCATCGGATCCCAGCCTTTAATGCTTGGTAATGTATGTCAATCAACTATAGAAATGCCTGATGGCGGGATAGCGATAGCAACAGAGAAGGGACTTTACCGATATGACGTAAAGACGAAGCAGGTAACTCTTTTCCCGCATTCTGAGAGTATGAATGGATTGAGAATCTATTCCATCAATCAGGATGCCAAAGGTAATCTCTGGATGAGTACGGCGCAGGGTATCTGGTGCTATGATGCCAAGGCTAAATCTTTCTTCTCTTTCGTGAAGGGTAACGGACTGTTGACCCGTGAATACCAGGAACAGGTGGCTGCCTATACACCGGATGGTGTAATCTGTTATGGCAACTCAGAGGGATTGACCTATTTCCGCCCTTCACAGGTAAAGGATCAAGACGGGAAGATGTCGGCTATCTATCTCTCGGCTGTGTTGCTTGATGGGAAGATGGCTCCGTTTATTGGAGATAATCTGAGTGTTCCGTCCGATTTCAAGTCGATAGTGCTCTGTTTCTCCCTGCTTGATTATCAGAACGTGGGCAACATCGTGTTCCAATATCGCATCAACGGGGGTAGATGGATCAGCAATACGGCTGGCGACAATAGCTTCAATTTCACAGGTCTGTCGTATGGACATTATCGTATAGAAGTGCGTACCTATTGCAACGGCAAGTATTCCATGTATAATAAGGTGATCAATCTGGATGTGCTGGCGCCTTGGTATCTTACCGTTTGGGCTAAGTTCATCTATCTGCTTTTGGTTCTTGGTTTCACGGCTGCCGTTATCTATGTTTATCTTCGCAAGAAGAAGAGAGACTTGGAAGAGGCTAAAATGCAGTTCCTCATCAATGCCACCCATGATATCCGTTCGCCGCTTACGCTGATTATGGAGCCTCTGAAGAAACTGAAGGAGCGATTGGGAAATGCTGAGGAATATCAGGCGGATATTGATACCATCGACCGAAACGCACAGCGACTGCTCACCCTGGTGAATCAGATTCTCGACAAGAGACGCCTGGACAAGCATCAGATGAACCTCTCGTGCAGGGAAACCAACCTGGTGGAGTTTTCGCAGGGTTTGGTTTCGCTCTTCACCTATAATGCCAACCTGCGTGGTATTAATATCAGGCTGGAGATGCCAGAGACGCCTGTGAATGCATGGATAGACCGCAACAAGCTGGATAAGGCGATAGCTAATCTGCTGTCTAATGCCTTTAAATATACGCCTAATGGCGGCGAAATCATCTTCCGCATTGAGAAGCAGGATAAGAAGGTGCTCCTGTATGTGATTGATAGCGGCAAGGGATTGGGAAAGAACGATGATGCCAAAACCCTGTTTGAACGCTTCTATCAGGGAAAGAATTCGGCTGATATGCACCTGGGAGGTTCGGGCATCGGCTTGAATCTATGCCGATCCATCGTAAGGCTTCATGGTGGCGATGTGACAGCACGCAACCGAGAGGACGGAACGAGCGGTGCCTGTTTCATCATAGAATTGCCTTTGGGAAAAGAGCATCTTAAGAATAATCAGATTTATTCGGATTACGTAGATAGCGGAGTAAAACAGGTGAGAAAAGCGGCTAGCAGAAACTGTAAAATCCTGCTGGTGGATGATGATATCGAGATCTGCCGTTACATCAAGTCGGAACTGAGCGACTGGTATCGCTTTGTAATCTGCAACAATGGCAAGGAGGCTTTGAACCAGTTGCTTTCAGGCGATTTCGACCTGGTGGTAAGCGGTGTGGTGATGCCTGAGATGGATGGTATCACGCTGCTTAGGAATATCAAGGGCAATGCCAATATCAGCCACGTGCCTGTCATCATGCTCACTTCCAAATCGGAAATCAGTGATAGGCTAGAGGGTATTAAGCTAGGAGCTGATGCTTATCTGGCAAAACCATTCAGTCTGGAGGAACTTCATCTCACGATAGACAATCTCATCGACAATGTACGTCGCCTGAAGGGTAAGTTCACTGGAGCTCTGAAGCAGGATGACAAGGTGGAGAAGGTAGAGGTGAAAGGCTACGATGAGGAGCTGATGGAGCGTATCATGAAGGTAGTGAACGAGAACTTGAGCGATTCTGACTTCAATGTAGAGAAGATGTGTGATGAGGTGGGCGTAAGCCGTACTCAGCTGCATCGTAAGTTGAAGGAGATGACCGGTGTTCCTACTAGCGAGTTCTTGAGAAACATCCGTCTCAATGAGGCTGCCCGATTGATAAGAGAGCGTAAAATCAACATTACGCAGGTTTCGTATATGGTGGGATTTGCCAATAACAGTCATTTCTCCACTGCATTTAAGAAATATTTCGGTATGTCGCCTACGGAATATGCGGCAAAATATACTGAGTAAAGTATTTGAAACATTAAATAAAGTCATTATGATTGTTTTTTCGTAACTTTGCAGCGTTAAACGAAAAAACAATCATAATGATGAATACAAAGACAATCTTGGTTTTTAGAAAGCCGTTACTGTTGATTGTATGGCTGCTTGCCATGCAGGGCGCAGCTTTTGCCCAGAATCTGCGGGAAACTTTCTCTTCTCCCAATGGAAAGATTGAATGGAAGGCTGAGGGTGAGGAAAATAAGGTGAAGGCTTTTGATTTAGTTTATCGCGATGCCAGTAAAGGAAATAAGGAAAGCCAGGTGCTTCATATCACTGGTTATGGTTTGACTACCGGTGATGGTGGAGGACGGAATCTGATCTTGAAAAATATTTCCAAGCCCAAGTATATTTCGGAGCATTATCAGATGCTCATGGGAAAGAAGAGTGAATGTAAGAACGAGGCGAATGAAATAGTTTATACCTTTGAGGATGATCTGCAGCGACTGTTGCGTATGGTGGTTCGACTTTATAATGATGGTATAGCCTTCCGTTATGAGATGGAGGGCTTGCAGCATACAGCAATCAAGCAGGATTTAACTACTTTTCATATCAGTGAAGGCACGCGTCGGTGGTTTCAGGAATGGACAGAGTCTTATGAGAATTTCTTCCCTCTATCCACCACAGGTAAAGGCGGGAAACAACATTGGGGCTATCCTTGTCTGCTTGAGCAGAATGCGTGTTCTCTCTTATTACTGAGGCTGGTATAGAACGAACCAACAGCGCTTCTTCCTTGAAAAACGGGCAGAATCCGGAGGATTATCATGTATTTCTTGATGAAAATACGCAGCATTATTCGGGTAATTGGAAATCTCCCTGGCGGGTGGTTATCATTGGTAAGAAGCAGGAACTGATAAGTTCTACCCTGGTAACTGATGTCAGCGCTCCTTGTCGTCTGAAAGATACTTCATGGATTAAACCGGGAAGTGTAAGCTGGATTTACTGGGCTTACAACCACGGCTCTAACGACTTGAGTATCATTAAAAAATATGTAGATATGGCGAAGACCTTGCATCTGCCATACGTATTGATTGATGCAGAATGGGATGAGATGAAGAATGGAGCCACCATAGAGGAGGCTTTGAAATATGCCAAGGATAGGGGTGTGAAGCCTTTGCTCTGGTATAATTCTTCTACTGCATGGATTAAGGCTTGGGGGGCACCAGGACCTCACAATAGACTCAATGCTCCGGAAAACAGGGAGAAGGAGTTTGCCTGGTTAGAAAAAATGGGCGTAGCAGGAGTGAAGATTGACTTCTTTGCTGGTGATAAGCAGGAAACGATGGAGTATTGCATCGACCTCCTGGAGTGTGCGGCACGCCATCATCTTACGGTTAACTTTCATGGTGCTACTGTTCCCCGTGGCTGGCAGCGCACTTATCCCAACCTGCTCTCTACCGAGGGTGTGTATGGAGCGGAATGGTATAATAATGAATCTGTGCTGACTAAAAAGGCTGCTTGCCATAATGCTACCTTGCCATTTACCCGTGGCATAGTGGGCTCGATGGATTATACGCCTTGCGCCTTTTCTGATTCTCAGCATCCGCATATCACTACCCATGCTCATGAGTTGGCATTGCCAATCTTGTTTGAGTCGGCTTTGATGCATTGGGCTGATAAGCCGGAGAGTTATCTTGCCCAGCCAAAGGAAGTGCAGGATTTTATCTCGAACCTGCCGACAACATGGGATGAGACGCGCTTGCTCAGTGGCTATCCGGGCGAAAGTGTCGTGATGGCTCGCAGAAAGGGAAGCACCTGGTATGTGGCTGGCATTAATGGCAAGGATGAATCCCAGAAACTGATCATAGATTTATCTTCTCTGACAAAGAAAAACTCCCGGGTTGTTTTGTTCGAGGATAGCGGAACGGCAAAAAATCCTTGGAAAATTTCATATCGTAAGGTTAGGGGAATGAAAGACAATATCACAGCACAGCCTCGTGGTGGCTTTGTGATGGTTATCAAATCCAAAAAACGCTTCGCACCAAACAAAGTGCGAAGCGTTTTTTTTAGAATGTATTATTTGATGTGGATGGTGTAATTCTTGCTGATGCCCTTGTAGGTGCATTTCACATAAGCCTTGTCTTGCAAGGTCTTAGGCTGAAGAATCTCTATCTCCACATTTTTGTTGGTGGATGATGCGGTGATATGAGGAGCGGTCTTTTCACCATCTTGCAATGCGGCGATGACATCATACTCATTGTAACCGAAGTTGCCATTCTCATTGGTCATTCTCGTTGGAATGGTAGGAACATTGAGCTTTCTGCCGTTCATCTTGATTTCGATGGTAGGCGATATTGGGCATTCCATGTTCTCGCCCTTCTTGGTGAATCCGAGGCCCTCCAGTTCGCAAAGTTGCTTGCCCTCACCTTCGGCGATGAGATAGATGGCATGTTTCTTGCCGATACCATCTACCTTGTCAGCTACGTCCAGTGTCAACTTTTGGATTCCCTGTGCTGAAGTCTGGGCAGGAACCGTTAGCTCACCGAGCAGTTTTCCGTTCCAGGTCTTGTTTGCCCATGGACCATCCATCATTACTTTGATTTTGAAGCTCTTTTGCGTTTTTGCCTTCACAAAGATATTAAGTTGGGTGCCGTTTCCTTTTTTTGTTCCCTCAAAAGGTTGCAATCCTTTCTGTGCTTTGCTGAGACCGCCGAATCCGAAATACTTGAATCCAACGATATCACCAGCGTTCATGTTTACAGGCATGTGGTTGTTCCATACGTCCCAGGCATCCTGCATGGCTTGGTTGTTGCTCAGATAGCTGGCGATACCTGCAGAATAGTAGTGGTATGGATTCAAGCCGTATATCTGGAATCCTTCCGAAGTGACTTCTGCTCCCGTGTATTCTGTGTTGTCGGATGCTTTGGCGGTCCAGATGCCTTTCTTGTTGTATGGATCGTATGCCCTGATAACCACTTTTCCGCCTTCTTCCACAGATTTCTTATCCCATTGGATGGTAACGGGAGCAACGACAGACTGACGGGCAAACCCAAATCCACGTGGTGGGCGATGATAGAACACATACCATTGACCGTTGATTTCTTGTAGGCTTCCATGGGTGTTATGGGCGGCATTGCTGGTGATTAACTTGGTGCCGTCTTCGTTAGGAACCACTCCACGTGAGTCAACCAATACACCACCATTCTTCCATGGACCTAATGGGGTGTCTCCATAGGCATATCGCAAGGTGGAGTTGGTGTTGCCTAATCCGTATTCCTTTCCGGAATAGCCTGAGTAAATCATCACATACTTGCTGCCTACTTTTCGGATGGATGATGCCTCGAAGAAGTTGAAATCTGTAGGCTTCTGTCCCTTGATGATAGGGTAGGTTGTTCCCTTAGGGTCTCTTACGTTGCCTTGTGCGTCGCAAGCTGGCAGTGAGTACTTGATGAGCTCAGTACCTGGTCTGAGCGAGTACATGGTGCTAGGGTCGAGTTGCGCTGCTGATGAATGTTGGAATCCCCAGTAGCCGTATGCTCTGAATCCTGTGTCGTAATCTGCATCTTTTGGGTCAGTGATATTCTCGATGTATACGGAAGGGTCGAAGTCGAGGATGCTGCCTGGCAGCTCTTCCGTTCCATCTGCATTGAGGTTGATGGGAGTGAAAGGACCATCAGGTCGCTTGCCTTTGCAGACCATTCTCACACGCTTGTATCCTCGGGAGTGAGGATAGAGATAGTAATCTTTTGTTCCATCTTTTCGTTTTATCTCTACCAAATCGGGAGCAAACATGGTGTCCCATTGATTGTTGATGTGATAGGAAAAAATGGCTCCCTCGTCTCTCCACTGGGTGAGGTCTTCTGTTGGGGCAGACCACATGCGTATGTCTGATCCGCAGTAAGACTTGAAGGATGTGTCGTGAGAGCCTATGATGTAAGCTCTGTACTTCCCTGGGTTGTCAGGGTCTTCGAATACTCTAGGTTCTCCGTCTGGCACATGCTCCCAAAGTGGGAGATATGGATTTTGTGCCATGCAAGGAGTGCTGAGCGAAAGCAATGGGATGGCTGTGAGCATGAATCCCATGCACTGATTTTTGATTTTTGTCATATTGCTATATATTATTATATGTTTGTGCTTGCAAAGTTATAAAAATAATGATATAATTGATGTTTCGTATGTTCCTTAAATATATAGTTTTGTTACAAGTTTAAATTTGCGATGTTTTTGCAACATATAGAAAGGTGATCTATGTTAATGGTAAGATGGCAGGTCATCATGTTAGCGCTTTAGTCTTAGATGTTGACTTAATTGGGCAGTATTTATCATATTTTTGTTGATGTGGGAATGTACGCCAAAGTGTTTGGAACATGGAGAAAAGTTGTTCTTGGAGCAAAGTTGTACCTTTGCATAAAAAAGGAATAGGTGGGGCAATCCCCTTCTTCTCTATTTTTCATAATTTCTCTATTTTAATAATATTACAGTATGAAATTTCAAATGAAGATCAACTTTCCATGGTCAAGGCCTCTCTTAGCCTGTTGTTTTGTGATGTTTGCTCTCACTGCAATGGCTGATTCCTTTATCAGCTTCCGACAGCAAGGGGGAGCATTCCCTATTTCCACCGCCTCTCAGATGTCTGGTATCTGTATGGATACTCACGAAAAACAAGGTGTGAAAAGAGCAGCGGAAGACCTGCGTAAGGATATCTATACCGTGTCGGGTCGTTCACCCAGAGTGTGCTGCCAGGGCGAGGATGTGGTGCGTTATCCCATCCTCATTGGCACATACGGAGTGAGTGAAGCTATTACTCGCCTTGCCAAGAAAGGCATCTTGCCAGAGCGTTCGCTCAAGGGCAAGTGGGAGAGCTTTGTCATCAAGACCATTGATCATCCTGCCAAGGGTATGGAGCGTGCCTTGGTGGTGGCTGGTAGCGATATGCGTGGCACCATCTATGGCATTTACGAGATTTCCCGACAGATGGGGGTGTCGCCTTGGTATTGGTGGGCGGATGCGCCGATAGCCAAGCATGAGGAGGTCTTTGCCAAGCCATGCTCCGTGGAGAGTGGAGAGCCGAAGGTGAAATATCGTGGTTTCTTCATCAATGATGAGTTCCCTTGTATGACCACCTGGGCTAGAAATAAGTTTGGGGGCATGAACAGCCAGATGTATGCCCATGTCTTCGAACTCCTTCTTCGCCTCAAGGCAAACTGCCTCTGGCCTGCCATGTGGGGCTCGTTCAAGGAATACAAGCCTTTGGTACCTATCTTGAAGGATGAGAACGGACTGTATGAGGGCAACTGCTTCAATGAGGATGATCTGGAGAATGCCCGACTGGCTGATGAATATGGCATCGTGATGGGTACCTCGCATCATGAGCCGATGCAACGCTCGCAGCAAGAGTGGATTCGACATAAGAAGAACTATGGCAATGGTGAATGGAACTGGTTGACCAACAAGAATGCCATCAAGCGTTTCTTCCGAGAGGGAATCGAGAATAGCAAGGGTTACGACAAGCTCGTGACCATCGGTATGAGAGGTGACGAAGACCGTCCGATGACCGATGCAGGTAGTAGAGAGGCTAACTTCCGGCTGATGGAACAAATCATTTCGGAACAGCGAAAAATCATAGCTGATGTCACCAGGAAACCAGCCGCCGAGACCCCACAGGTCTGGACACTCTACAGTGAGGTGCTCGATTATTATGACCAGGGACTCAAGGTGCCCGATGATGTCATCGTGATGCTTTGCGATGACAATTTCGGTCATGTGCGCCGACTTCCTGATAGAAAGAAAAATTTTCACAAGGGCGGCTATGGTATGTATTATCATGTAGGCTATTATGGTGCCCCAAGAGCCAGCAAGTGGCTCACCATGTCGCATATCGCCGAGATGTGGGAGCAGTTGCAAGCCACTTATCAACATGGTGTGGATAAACTCTGGATGCTCAATGTCGGTGATATCAAGCCCCATGAGTTTGCCATCGACTTTTTTATGAACATGGCATGGAATCCCGATGCTTTCGATGCCAGCAACCTGGAGCAATATGCACAGGGATTCTGTGCCCAGCAGTTTGGTGATAAAGAGGCGAAAGAGGCTGCTCGTCTCTTGATGAGCTATGGAAGATATGCGTCTAGGGTGCAAGCCGAATTGCTGGATGACAAGACATACAATTTGCAGACGGGAGAGTTTAAGGGCGTACGGGATGAATTCCTGGCCTTGGAGGCACGAGCCCTGCGTCAGTATATCACCCTGGATGAGCCTGCGAAGGATGCCTATCAAGAGTTGGTTCTCTTCCCAATACAAGGCATGGCTAATCTTTATGATATGTATTACTCTTTGGCGATGAACAAGCAACTCTATCGTGAGGGACGTATTGAGGCTAATACATGGGCAGATAGGGTGGAGGAATGTTACAAGAGAGACTCCTTGCTCTGCGACAATTATAATCACCATATCGCCAATGGCAAGTGGAATCACATGATGGATCAAGTGCATATCGGCTATCAAAACTGGCATGCCCCGCAGCATCAAGTTATGCCTATGGTATATCGCATTCAGCAGAGTAGCCCTTTTGCCGTTACGCAGCCTAGTACAGGCTACGTGTTCGAGCAAGATGGCGGCATGGTGGTGATGGAGGCAGAGCATCTCTTCTCACTGAAACCTGCTGAATCAGAGAAGTCGCAGTGGAGACTCATTCCAGGTTTAGGACGGACGAAGTCGGGTATAGCTCTCTTCCCATATACCCAGCCAACAGCAGGAGCGTATCTTACCTATAAAATGAGATTTAAGGCAGATATGGATTCGGTGGATGTACATCTTGTTACCGATGCAGTGATGCCCTTTGTGCTTGGCGGTCATTATGTGGTAGTGTCGCTGGATGGTGGCAAGGAAGAGATTGTAGGGCTGAATCAGAATCTGAACTGGGAGCATAAGTACGACTTGATGTATCCTACAGCCGCATCGCGCATCATCGAGAAGAAGGTGAGGATGGCTGTAGGAAACACGGGGAAGGCTGAACATACCTTGAGGCTTCGTCCTATGCAGCCTGGTATTGTATTTGAGAAAATACTCATCAATCTTGGCGGGTATAAACCTACTCATCTAGGAATGCTAGAGAGTCCTTACGTGAAGTAAGGACGCTCTCTATACTCCATGTCGGAAAGAATATCTTCTCGGGTTGGAGAAAGTATCATTCCGGGTGCCAGGAAGTAACTTCTCCATTGTTGCCACTAGGCTCAGCAGACCTGCTGAGCCTAGTCAGCAGGTCTGCTGACTGCAGTCAGCACCTCTGTCGAGCCTAGTGGGAACACCTTGTTGTCGTAAATCTATAACCCCTTTAGTCGTACGAATGGTTGGCAGCTACGTTATCATCTGCTGTCAAGCATACGCTTCATGTCGTTCTGGCAAAACTTGTAGGTATAATGTCTTAAATATGCTTTTCTGAGGACTTTGAAAGAGTATTGGAACATGAAACAAGTTTTTGGGAACATATACCAAAGCCTTGTTTCTCTTTTTGCAGTAAATTTGCAGCCGAAACAGAAACAAATGTATAAGAATGAATCTGATGTCTAGTAATATAGATGTATAATATAACATATAATTTTTTTAAAAACTTAAAGATTATGAAGAAAAAGTATACGAAACCAGTAGTGGAGGTGTATGAAATGCAACTCCAGGGTGCATTGTTGGCAGGCTCCAATCCTAATGAGAATAAGGAGTATTCTGCAGATGATGGATATTATGATGGTGAGCTAGGATAGGCTTATGTCAGGTAAGTAGATAATAGATTATTTGTTTATTGGAATTATTAATTAGGAATAAAATAGATTATGAAAAAAATAATACTTTCTGTATGTGCTGCCCTTATGCTTTTCTGTGGGGGGGCATCTGCTAAGGTTTCTACAATGACGAGCAATTTCGGCATAGTAAGTAATGAGGCAAAATATGATAAAGAGACTGGCAAATTTGAGTGGACACAGGCATGGAGCAACATGATGGAGTTATTCACAAACTTGAATGGTCAAGTTTCTAAATACAAGCATCTGAAGATCAAACTCACAGACCCAACCCATGGCTATCGTTTGCTCTTTTATAAAAAGGGCGCTAGTAATGTAAGTGCATTCGAGAAAATGAATGCTGAAAATACTACGGTTGACTTGGATCTTACGACATTGAAGTTTGAGGATGGTTCTACCATCAATGACATAGATAGAATCTGTATTGCTGGTTTAGATGCCAATGGCTCCCTTACTATTATGCCAGCTGACGTCACCCTTGCGACAGATGACATTGAGACTCTGACCGTTACCACCACTGTGGATGCAAACTCTGATATTAACACCCCATTCCAGTGGTACAAGGGTACTGAGCCTAGAACTTTAGCCGTGGAGAATAATATCGGTAAGACAGGAGTGTCTGTTTTGTGGGGATATGGCTCTAAAAACAGTGAGGGTGAGGGCTATTTCAATCTGAATGGTTATAGTGCTCTCCTTGTAAAGGTAAACAATTTTGATGATGCCAAGAATAAGACATTCCGTGTGATGAGTGCGGACAACAGTCATGCCACTATAACAATGACTGGGGATGAGACATTGGCTCCTTTCAGCGTCGCTAAGTGTACATCACTGAAGAGTAATCCAGGTTGGGAGCAGGTTGGACAGGAAATCACCTCCATCGACTTTATCGGTGAGTATCAGGCTGTCAACACAGAGTCTCCTTTCGCTATCGCAGCATCCAAGGGCTCTAACGTCTCTTACGACCGTAATTTCACCATGAATCAGCCATGCACCGTTTGCTTGCCTTTTGCTTTGACGGCAGAGGAACTGGCAAATGTAGGTAAGGCTTATACCTTGTCTGCGGTAAGTGGTTCTAAGGCAACTTTTACCCCAGTGGAAGCAATCGAGGCTTACAAGCCATACCTCTTGATACCATCCGCTGATGGTAAGCTCTTGGAGGAGATTTCAGCAGCCAAGGATATCGCTGATGTTCCTGATGCGGCTAAGACATCTGTATCTGGAAGCTATTCTTTCGTAGGTACGCTTCAGGCAAAGAAGTCTGTCAAGACAGAAGGCGTGGAGGTTTATGGATTCAGTGCAAGCGAGGGCAAGTTTGTTCATGCGGGCGCCAACGCTAGCATTGATGCCTTCCGAGCATACATCTCTGTTCCATCTGCAGCTCTTTCTACTGCTGCATCTCGTTCTATCGACCTCGATTTCGGTGGCACAACTGGCATCAATGAGATTCAGAATGCCCAGTCTTCTTCAGCTGCGGCAACCTATGATGTTGCAGGAAAGCGTGTAGGCAAGAACTACAAGGGCGTAGTGATAAGCAATGGTAAGAAGATGATTCAAAAGTAAAGAATAAGAATTCATACAAAATCCTGTTAACGAGGGTGCTTCGGCAAGAAGTACCCTCGTTTATTTCGGGCAAAACTTATAGGTAAAGATGTAA
>ERZ1026903.634-NODE-634-length-15421-cov-193.470389_pt1 | contig 15421 bp, 12 predicted proteins | sample MGYA00380180_ERZ1026903 | MGnify/ENA primary metagenome ERZ1026903 (study PRJEB33269, sample SAMEA4719816) | human gut metagenome | biome: human-associated habitat; feature: organic feature; material: feces | place: Cameroon | collected 2013-10 ... | reverse complement strand
CTCCTCATCAATGCATTTCACCTCCCCCGTAGCAAGTATCTTCTCATAATAGGAACTCATAGAACAAATTTATGTCTATTTTATTAGGACAACTTTATGTTTCACTAATAAACGAATAGAAATGGAATTAGAAAAATTTGAAGAGTTCTTAACCCAAGGAAATATGGCTAAGAACACGATTTCGGCATATATGTATGCCGTGAAGGAGTTTGGCTCTCGACACAAAGAGTTGAACAAGAGAAACTTGTTGGTTTATAAGACCTACTTGATTGAGACTTACAAGCCAAAGACGGTAAACCTCCGTATTCAGGCGTTGAACAAGTACCTTGTATTTGTAGGCAAGACTAAGCTCCGCTTGAAATCGGTCAAGGTGCAGCAGCGTAGTTATCTGGAGAATGTTATCAGCAATGCTGACTACACCTTCTTGAAAAACAAGTTGAAGAAGGAAGATAACTTGGAGTGGTACTTTGTGGTGCGTTTCTTGGCTGCGACTGGTGCCAGAGTGAGCGAACTTGTACAAATTAAGATAGAGCATGTACAAGTGGGCTACTACGATATCTATACAAAAGGTGGCAAAATACGCCGTATCTATATCCCCAAGACGCTGCGCACAGAAACAAAAAAGTGGTTGCAGGAAACCAATCGTACAAGTGGTTATCTCTTCCTCAATCGCTTTGGCGAGCGTATCACAACAAGAGGCATATCACAACAGTTGAAGAACTATGCGGTGAAGTATGGCTTAAACGAGAAAGTAGTTTACCCTCACTCGTTCCGCCATCGCTATGCCAAGAATTTCTTGGAGAAATTCAATGACATTGCCCTGCTTGCCGACCTTATGGGGCATGAAAGCATAGAGACAACACGTATTTATCTGCGAAGAAGCAGCATGGAGCAACAGGAAATCGTAGATAAGGTTATCACTTGGTAAAATGCCAATAAAGGTTCATAGGAATAAGAGTAGAAAGAGATACAGGTCTCTTTCCACAATACTGCGTTAAATTAACATTTAATCGTCTGTAAATCAATAACTTATATTAAGAAATGCTTATGAAGACTTAACTATAAAAAGTTGGTCAAGTCGCTGATTTTCAGTAACTTTGTAGATCACGACAAATACAATATTACATGAATACAGGACTTGACCAATATATGGATATCTTTAAAGATGCAGTTGAAGATTCGGCTGCAAAGATAACAAAAAGTTTCGAGAAGCAAGATTTTCAAAGATCTCTCGTGCTTACAGCGTATAGCTGCTTAGCACATTATTGAATTATTAGCGAACTATTGCTACATAGGAAAATGTTTTAAATCGGAGATTAAAGTTACCAGTTATCTCTGTTTTTCGACCGCATATACCTGAATCTATTTATTTTATCCTATCATTGGCTTTTTAGGAGTTGACTAATTTAAAAAAAATGATTATATTTGCAGAAAAAAGCACTACATTATGCAGATGCTGATTGTATAATTTAAATAGAATTTGTCTATGAAAAAAAATCTATTGTTTGTTTTTATGTCGTTATTATTATTGACGGCATTGTTATCGTGCTCGTCTTCTGATGATGGTGAAGGAAAGGTATCTTTCTCTTCCTCACAAATTGTTGGAACCTGGCAGACTGCAGGGCAAGGCGATACTTATTATGTGTTCAAGTCTGATGGTACAGGTTTGTATGTTGATACAAAGTCCATCAATTCCACTAACTATGTAGCAGAAACCCGCTGTTATCGTTATTCTTGTGATGAATCCCAAAAGTCGATTCATCTGGAGTTTACGGATGATAAGGGAGACCATTCTCAAACTTTAGGCAATGCTAAAATGGAATATGGCGTTTTAAGTTTCAGTGAAAATGGTAAGAGTATTGATTGTTATGCTCTTGAAGAGCCTAAGTGGTTTGTAGAGATTGTACCTGATGGCATTCAGGAAAAGGAGAGTAGTAGGGGATTGATGTATGCTTGCAGCAGGTTTGGTGGTTCTTTCCGGATTCGGTTGAATCCTCTTTGTATTTGGCACGAGTCTGCAGGTAATGTGAGTCTTAGTATGAGCAGGGATGAGAGTTTGGGAAATGCTTACCGTTTTCATATGGTAACAGAAAATGATTCTCAGCATAATTATCTCTTTAATTTTGATGCCTATAGGGTTGATGGAGAGAATTTGCATAGGATGCTTGTTGGTCTGACGGATGCTTCCGGTAAAAGTGTATATCAAACCCAGTTCTATATATCACAGGATGGTTCTGACTTCAGCAATCCTAGTGTGGTGGGGTCTTGGAATCGTCGCAACTATGATTATCAGACGGAGTCCGATTATTATTTTGTTTTTAAGGAGAATGGTACTGGTATCATGGTAAAAGATCCAGATTCCTATGAATCTGATAAGGGAACAGAAAGTTCCTTTACCTATATCTACAATCCTATGTCCAAGAGCATAGCTATGATATATAGTGATGGCAGCAAGGATGAAATACAGGATGTGGAGATCCAGAACAAGAGCAGTTATGAAGACCAATTGACGGGTGTACTAGTATCAACTCACGAGAAATTGACGCTTGTGTCTCACGAATACGCCTTTTGCAGGATAGAATACAAGAGCCTTGATGCAAAGCTCTCACATATAGGAGGTTTGTCAGACACTGAGATGGCTTATATCTGCTATACGAACGAGGACAAGACTTTGCGTTTTGAAATCACTCCAAAATACTATTTTCATAGGTCTGTAGCAGAAGAATGTGATTTTGAACTGAATCCAAATTCAGGGAAATCAAGTGCCACCTATAAGTTAGCAAAAGGTGTACCTGCACTTCTTACAGTTATGATACCTAAGACATCTGGGTATGGTGGCAATTATGATGTTGTAATAGAAAAAAAGCAAACTTCCCTTTCCTATGGTGCTTTGGTACGTATTCCTATCAGACAGGAATATAAGCATGTAGAACCGCAGCCTGATCCAGATAATCCTGATACTCCAGGTGGTTCTGATGAGGAATCTACATTTATCATCTATCCACAGATGAAAATCAATGATCCTCATTGCACAGCAAGATATATGACATGGGATGAAGAAATTCGTCATTATCAGGAATACGAATCCGGACTGAAGGTGAAAAAGGATGCTCTTGGCAGATATACGGCTTCTATTATGGGAACTAGATATACGCTGTATAAAGGACGTAATTCTTTGAGATTGTTGAGAGAAAATTGTAAGGGGCATGCCACTCAGTATGGTGTAGCTACTTCCTGGTCTTATCATCAGCTTGAAATCATCATGAATTATAACATTACAGAATAAAGCTTCGTTGATGATGAAAGTACTTACGATGCTCCACGAAATAGGCTTCGTTGGCTGATGAAAGTACTTACGATAGCCATCGAAGCCTATATGCTCTAAAAATAGCGTTTATTCCGCTACGAACGGCAAAAAAACTGCTTCGTAGCGAAATAAACGCTATTTATCGATGAGTTGCCATGGATGGATACGGCACGTTCCGGTTTTCTTACGGCATTGGAGGCTTTCTGGAATGGTTGGGGCAATATGCGTCATCAGCTGTTGCTCGTAGTCTGTGGTTCCGCCACTTCCTGGATGCTTGACAATCTAATCAACAATAAAGGAGGATTGTATGGCCGTTTGACAGGAGAGATAAAACTCTATAAGGCTCCCTATGTTGTGACCAAGGGCTATGCTCAGGTGTTGGATAGCCGCTTGCAGGCTTTGGAAGAAAAGAATCCAGCCAAGACATTCCTCCTTACGTATGTGGGAAATTCTGAGTTGGTGAGTAATGAATACTCTGATATATTCAAGGCATCTGTAACACTTGATGATTTATTTGTTTAACCTTACATTTCCCCAATTTCTGGGGAATTATTCCCCACTTGTTCCCCAGTTTCCCCACTTCTGTTTGAAGGGTAGAAAAATGATAAGTGGCAGTAAATCAGCAGGATAACTTGGTTTATCTGTTTCTGGCACGCAAGTTGCATAAATGGATAGTGCGTTTGAATCAGATAAATTCGTTTCTCAACATAATGACAACGCATTTTGCAGTGCGTATATATAGAAATAGGTAAGAATAAAAAATAGTTTTCATCAGGTAAAAGTTTATATTTAGGTTTATCATTTGCATTTTATTGCATATCTTGAAAAATAGATGTAATTTTAGGTTCGGTTAATGAAAAGAGAAGTCTGCGAGCAGTGATGCTGGCAGACTTTTTTATTGCTAGTTCTCCGGATCGAAGATTTCACCATAATATACCCAACCCTCAGTCCAGTCGTCTATCTTGACACTCGTAAGGTTCATTTCCGGCTTCATCTCGCTGTATTCCAGGTTGACAATATACTTGCCGCTCGGCTTCATCACAGGAGCTTTCAGGTCGTAGCGTGTACTGTTACCATCAGGAGTTTTGAGCACGATAAACAGATTGGTGTTTTGAACACCATCGCACGTCGGCATCAGGTACATTGTTTTTGTTACAAACATGTTATCCAACATCGTTATTCCGGAAGGAATATCGCATTCTTTCTTAGTCCTTGTTGGCGTGCCGAAAGTTCCATCTTCATTTTGCTGCAAGGGAAACAGTCCGGTGGCAACATTCAATACCTTTCCCGTGATAGCCGTATGCAGAGGAGCCCCTTTTATGTTGATGGTGAGCTCGGCAAGCACACGTCGCATTTCGCTTTTGACGATATGGTGCACATTTTCATGGTCTATGATGATGTCTGTTACACCATAATAGGCATGTTCGGGTGCTGCGTCCGTACCCGACAGACCGATTACCAGATTGTTCATGTTGTCAACGCCTCTAGTCTGCTCACTGATGGTGAACGGAGCTACCAGGTTGGTGGTAGTGAGAATGCGATAGTGACCTTTGGGCATGTCATATCGCTCGCTTGCCATTTCCTGCGCACTGCCATGCTGGCTTTGCTCCACCAGCGTGCCATTTTCTGCATTCATGATCCACGTCTTCACGTCCTTCACTTCCGTGCCCTCGTCGGTCTCGTCAGCCCAGTCGAGAGATACCGACAGGCCTCCGTCTCCTTCGCCATCATGCACGTCGTGGTCGCAACTAGCCAATAGGCATGGGATGCATGCCAGCACCCATAGCCAGATATTCAGTTTGTTTCTTGTTTTCATTGTCTGTATTGTTTTATGGGTTACTGATTGGTGAGACTGATTCCCAGTCTGATGCCGCTTTCCCAGACATAGTTGTTCTTGTGCAGATATTCCGGCATGCCGTCCAGGCGTTTGCCCGTGAGTCGGGTCAATCCCGAAAAGATGCCCAGTTTCAGGCGGTCATTCAGCCGATAGGCCACCTGCAGGTCGGCACCATATCCCAGATGCCAGTGGGTGGCACCTTTCTTCACGGTTGTTCCGTCCGTCAGGTTCTGGATGTCTGCCTTGGTGGTCACGGCATATAGATGAGGCGATGCAGCCACCTCCCAGCGGCTGTTGGCAGTTTGAGGAAACAGAGCCAGCAGGTTGATGTTTACTCTTGCCCCCAACTGTGCCATCTTTACCTGGCTCTTCAGCTGGGTATACTCCCAGCAGTCCATTCCCAGGACGCTGGCCTTGTATATCGTGCCGTCGCTTCCCAGCCAGTAGTTGCGTTCTGCGCAGCAGTCTTGCGCCGCCAGATTCATCTCTCCGTATTTTGCCGATAGCTCAGCCGACCAGATGTTGTTGAAACGATAGCCGCCGTAAAAACCGGCGTCCCAACCGAGTCGGGTCTTGTCGTGTCCGAAACTCGAGAAAGTAGAGAAGCCGAAAGGCATTCCTCCCTCTATGCCGACATACCATCCTTGCTCATCTTTCTGCACACCGTCGTTTACTTCCGCCCTTGTTACTGAAAGCGGAAGGATGGCAGCAAGCGTTGCAATCGGTAGCCCAATTTTAATTCTTAAAGATTTTTTCATATAAGTTCGTCTAGTTAAACTTGTCAGTATGAAGAATGCTTCTATGGGCATTACTTCTAAATATGCTGCAAATATAGCATTTTTTTTCGATAAAAGGTGTCTCTTTCCTCAAAAAAAGTGTCTACTTCCTATGTTCAAGGTGTCGTATTGGTACCAATGCGACACCCCTGTTAACATAAAAATACATATAAATACGTATTTTAGTGCGCATCAGAAATCCACTTCCAGTGCTGCCCGTTTTCCTGGGATATTTTTGTTATGTAATAACTTTTTTAATCGGTAATAGCGAGGCAGGGCGACTTATCCTTACGATAGTGGATAGTTTTTGCGATGTTTTCTTGCGGGTCTCGAAAAATTATCGTACTTTTGCTGCGTGATGAAAAGATATAATGTATGATGAAAAGATATAATTATGATAGAAAGAAATGATTATGATGAAAAGATGTAACTGTATATTCATGGCGCTTGTGGCGCTAGTTTTGTTTGCCTGCCAGGGCAGAAAGACGGCATCTGGTGATGGGGAAGTGGGTGATACGTTGAAGATGAAGTATGCCCAGTTGCTGACCATCGTAAGGCATAGTGAAGGGACTTATGATGAAGGGACTTATGATGAGGTGATGATAGCCAACCCCTGGAAGGCTGGCACCCTGCTGCATCGCTATATCCTCGTCCCGAAGGGCAAGGAGGGGGATGAGACCGTGGCGCAGCTTGCCAGGCGCAGGGTGTCGGGCGTAAGATGCGTCACGGATACCGTGCGCACCCCCGTAGAAAGCAGTGCCGTATTCATGGCTCCGCATTGCCAGCTGATGTATGAGTTGGGTGTGGGGAATGCCATCCGTGGCGTATGCGATCTGGATTATATCAATATTCCCGATATCAGGAAGCGCGTATCATCAGCCTCTATCGTGGATTGCGGTTCCAGTATGGCACCCGACCTTGAGCGCATCATCGCCCTGAAGCCCGAGGCAATCCTCGTATCTCCTTTCGAGAACAGTGGCGGATATGGTAAGCTCGACAAGCTTCGCATCCCCCTGATAGAAGCAGCCGACTATATGGAGACATCGCCATTGGGCAGGGCAGAGTGGATGAAATTCTATGGCATGCTCTTTGGCAGCCGTCAGGCAGATTCGCTCTTTGCCGGTATAGAAAAGGAATATCAGTCGCTGAAGTCGGTGGCAGGGAAACTGCCCGAAGGTCTTTCGGTGTTGACCGAGCGCAAGACGGGTGGGGTATGGTATGTGCCTGGTGGCAGGAGCACGATGGCCCTTCTTCTGAAGGATGCCCATGCCCGCTATGTTTTTGCAGAGGATGATCACAGTGGAAGTCTGGCGATGAGTCCGGAGCAGATTCTGGCGAAGGGTAGGGAGATAGATGTCTGGGCATTCAAGTATTTCGGCGGTGCTCCCTTGGGCAAAGCCCAACTGCTTCAGGAGTATGAAGGCTACAAGGCATTGTCTGCCTTTCAGCGTGGCAACATCTATGAGGTAGATACTTCCCGTGTTCCCTATTTTGAGATGACGAGTTTCCATCCCGAGCTGCTGCTCCGTGAGTTCATCCTCCTTTCTCATCCAGCCACGGATGCCCGGTATGCCCGGAACGGGGAGTTGAGGAAGCTGGGAACACTCCGGTTCTATCAGCCTTTGTAGGGGGAATGGCTATCATGGCTCAGAATGGAACAAAGTGAAATTGTCCACCAGGCTGGTGGACAATTACAGAAAGTGGATTATGCCAATACACCAATGCCAGAAATCTTGCTTTTTGTGCCTTGGAGACATCAGACAATCGTAGACAGGGTTTACGATGCCTGTAAGTTTGCATGTTTGCATGTTTGCATGCAAACATGTTTTGTTCTTTGTCACGCAGATTTATTCTTTGTTGTTTTGTCACGCTGATTTCGCAGATGACGCAGATTTATTCTTCTTCACGCAGAGCTTTTTGCGCAGATGCCGCAGATCTTTCCTGAACTTTCGCCTTGTTTGCCCCACACGCCTTGGGCTAGGAGCTTCTGCCCTTTACCTTTCCCTTCGGCCGGTGACCGTTGGTTCAGGGTGTGTGGGGCAAATCTTGCTTCTGTCCTTTACCTTTCCGTTAGGCGTTCCGGCGGATTTCAAATCCGCCGGGACGCCTGGCGGGGTTGCGCTCTTGATTATTATTCTGTTATTGCATTGCCGTCTTTATTAAGAACGGTGCAATTGCTGCCTATCTTCCAGTTGGCTGGAAGTCCTTTGGTTACCAACGCATCATAGGCATCCCTGTCCTGCACTTTTAGGGTACGGGATGTTACGCTTGCGTCTGTTCCTGTCTCACTTATCCAGTTAGAGTCACTATTATAAAAAAAAGATGTTCCTGAAATCTGGTCGCTTGGCGCCAAAATAGTTATAGAAGATAGTTTTGTGCATCCGTTGAACATCTGATCATAACAATAATCAACTAAAGCTGTGGCAGACAATACTGGTGCGGTTGTTAGATTTTCACAATTAAAGAACATCCCGCCATAGCAATTTCTAGCCAATTCCGTGGCTGGCAGCTCAGGAGCAACTTTGAGAGATGAGCATCCGTTGAACATCCACGAATAGCATTGAGATGCCATTTTTTTAGCTGGTAATGATGCTGGGGCTGATTCGAGAGCATAGCATTCTTGGAACATACTTGAATAGCAAGCATCCGCCAAAGTCTCGGCTGGCAGCTCAGGAACTTTTTTGAGAGATGAGCATCCGTTGAACATGTGAGTATAGCATTCACTCGCCATAGTCTTGGCTGGTAACTTTGGAGCAGTTTTGAGAGATGAGCATCCGTAGAACATACTCTTGTAACAATAATTCGCCAAATTCTCAGCTGGCAATTCAGGAGCTGAGGTCAATGCAGTACAATGATCAAACAAATTATAGAATCGGGCATTTTGTGTATCGACAGTCTTATAGTATTCCCAATCCAACAGCGTGCGGATATCACCCGTGCATGCTACCTTTACATCAGAATGGGTAAAAGTAATGGTAGAGTAATTATAAACGGAAGATGATGCCGTACCATTTGGATTCTTGCCACGCAAGCGAAGGCTGCCCTTTGCACCACCAAACTCTACTTCCTTATCTTTCTCAACGGCAGTCCAATTGTTACCATCAAGAGAATACTCAAGCTTATCGATGTTATAGTTGCCTTTGGTTGTCATCTTAAATGTTTGGGCTTTTGCTGCCGTAAAGGTGACGTATGGGGTAAATTCAGCTTTACCGCCATCAATCTTATCAGTTCCCCATTCAGCCACAGTAACATTACCTATAGTTATCTTGTTCTTACCCACAATAAGATTGTAGGTATAGCTCTTGCCGGCTTCCAAGGCTCCAGTCTTGACAACAAGCGGAGTTTCGGCGGATTCATCAGTAGTGAAATAGAGCTTTCCCTCTACTTTTCCAGGAATAACCAGGGCAGTATAGGTTGTGCCGATTCCACCCTCGCCACTCTGCAAAGGCTTGATGTTGATGATAGTGGTTTCGTTAGTATCAGTAGATGCCTTGCTTGCGATGCGGATATGGTTGACCTTGGTGGTGCTGGCATCAAACTGGTCGTTGAAATTCTGGATGTTGAGAATCAGACGGGCAGTCTTGCGCTCCAGTGCCACTTCAAGTTTGCGACTATCAGGAATAGCATCAAGTTTTTTCTCTGCCGTCATATAATCTGATTTCGCAATCTCCGTTTCATTGCTCTGGTCTTCCTGGATATAGCCTTTGCTGAAGGTATTCTTGCCATCAGCAGGATACCAGCACTGGAAAGTAAGGTCGCTATCGTCCCATACCAGATAACTTCCATTACCTGGCTGCCAGTCGTTGGTGACTTTATTGTAGGTATAGGTGAGCGATGTGCCATTATTGCTGACACCCATCACATCACCAGTATTAAAACTCTTCTGGTCTTTTTCTTCTGCTGCAGCCGGATTACTGCGGGTGAAGATGCTGCCCACCGAAGCCGATACGTGAACGGCATTCGGGTCGCTGAGCCATGTATTACTGTTGTCGGAATCTGTAGCACAGCCAGCCAGCAATAAGCCGGCTGTTGCTACAAGACCCAATATCTTCTGATATTTCATAGTCGTTCTATTTTAAGTTCATATTCTTTACTCTGTCTCAAGAGTATTATCACTAATTTCTGCTTCTGTCCATGGCTTAGCGGAGATGCTGCCACCCTTCAACAATACCACATTATTACCCATGCTAAGATTGAGGGTATATCTGTAGCCGCTCTTCAGCTCGACTGGTTCTGCAGAAGTCCATTCATAGCGCTTGCCGGCTGTCATCAAAGACACCTTGAAGGTGTTGGCTGCAACGGTCTGTGGGATGGCAATGCAAGAGAAGTATGATTTGGCGTTAGCTTCTTCATTTGCTGCCTTGTCGAAGGTACCTTTGGTGGTGGTAATGTCGGCAGCTTCTCCGCTGGCTGTTACGACACTAGCAGCGTTTGTAACATCTACATTTGCCGCAATCTTTGTTCCTCCTAAGGTCACCTTTACGATAGGAGAATCATCAAGAACCTTAGGCTTGTTGAACTCGGTTCCCAAAGTCACGTTGATGTCAATCATACAGAAAGCATGATTGAACTGGATACTCAGCTTTCCATTCTTGTCGAGATTTGTGCCGCCAGGAACAAAGCCAGGAGTATAATAGTACAACAAGTCGTTATAGTCTGACAATGTAGACTGGTCGTCAGCCACGCTATAAGCTATAGACTGGATATTTCCATCATTATCACAAACACCATTGAATTTGCCAGTTTGAGCCGGAGCAAAAGCCACGATATCTACAGGAGTTTTGTCATTCTGCCAAAGCAGAGTCTCTGAGCAAGCCCAGTCGCCAGAACTCTTTGAGAACACCTTATCTGTATAGGTATATTTCGCAGCATTCTTGTTCACGATGGTCAGGGAGAAGTTATTTTTCAATTCTGTACCTGCTCCCTCAGCACGAGTCTTGGCATTGTTCACTCCTGCAGTAACGCGGATGATGTTATCACTAGGATAATTGCTCTGTGACAGTTCATCATCAGTAGAGCAACTGGTAATCATGGCTGCAGCCATGGCTGATATTGCGAAAAACTTGATTGCTTTCATAATCGTTCTATTTTTAATGTTATGTTATGATCTTATCTATCTGAAAATCTCCGATTTCCTTCTTGTTACATCGGATAATTTCTTCGAATTTAATCGAATGCCTCGCCCTTGAAGGTGCTGCCATTCTCCCAATCAGAAATCTTCACTTCGTCGAGAATCACCTGGTCACGACCTACCTCCAGATTGATGGTGGTAATCTTGCCGCTCTCAAAATTGAACGGAGTGCCGTTGTCGTAGATGAAAGTCTTGTCGCCGATGGTAATGGCAAGCTTCTGAATGCCATTCTGAGGGATGAGCACGGAAACATACTGGGTGTTGGCTACTGTAGCAGGAACCTCGAAATCTGCCTGGGCTGTAGCCGTTGGAGTCACCGCCTTGGTGAGGTAGTTGATGGTAGCCTCCTTCACGGCATCCGCAACCACCACGTTCTTTACGGTAGGAGTGCCGCCCCACTGGTTCTTGTAGGTAAGGTTCACCACCATCTTTGCCATCACGTGTGTGAAGTCGAGCTTCACGGCATCCTTGGCATCCTTGGTATAGGAGAGTCCCTTGACGTTTACAGCCACCAGCAGGTCGCTTGCCAGCTGGTTTTCTGCATTGAAGGTATAGGTATCGGCAGTAAGGTTGTCTACGTTCTTGGTAGGGTAGATGCCGATGAAGTAATGCTGATCCAGATTGTTCTTCCACAGCATCTGTGGGGTAGCCACCCAAACCTTGTCGGTGAGCTTGTTGATGGCGTTGTTCACCACTCTTCCAGCGGCAGCAGGAACATTTTCAGCACTTCCTGTCCAGGCATACACGCTGATTTCATCTCCTTCAGAGAAAGTCTGTGTTCCCTTGGCGTCCGTAGTGATACGGGTCATCTTTCCGATGCTTGTAGAAACGGTGATTGACTTAGGCGCCTCGGTGCCTGTTGTATTCTCGCTGTCTGAGCAGCTGCCCAGAGTCATGGTCATTGCTGCGAGAGCAATCATGTAATACTTTGTTTTCATGTTTATTCTTTATTTATAAATTATACATTTCATTTTTGTATTTTAGTACGCATAATCAGTCAGCCTCATCCTTTTGTGCCACACGCCCTGAAGGGGCAGAAGCAAGTTTTGTGCAGCACGCCCTGAAAGGGCAGAAGCTCCTAGCCCAGGGCAGCGCCCTGGGTAATGATGGATGCAAGCCTGTCGCCCTGTAAGGGCAAAAGCCTTCAAAGCCCCATGCAATAACAAAGCTTTTGCCCTTACAGGGCGCCTTGCTGATTACTATGTATACCCAGGGCGCTGCCCTGGGCTAGGAGCTTCTGGGCCTTCAGCCCGTACCTGAACCACGTGCGAAACTTCGTAATCTGATGGGTTCTATTCTATTTTATTTCGGTGTTGTCTTTATTCAGCACTTTAGTATTTGTTGCGCCTTTCTTCCAGATTTCAGGGAGATTGCTTTCCAACGCAGTATAGGCATCCGCATCCATTACTTTGAGTGTGCGGGATTTTACGGTTTCGTCGGTTCCGGCATTATACAACCAATCATAGCAGCAAGCAGCTGCTTCCGAAATTTTGTCGCCTGGTGCCAACATAGTGACGGTTGACAATTTTGTACAACCCTTGAACATACTTTCATAGCATTCGTTTTCTAACGTTGTAGCCTTTAATTCTGGGGCAGACGTGAGACTTGTACAACTTTCGAACATACCATAATAGCATTTATAAGCTAATTTTGTAGCAGGCAATTCTAGGGCAGACGTTAGACTTGTACAACCAAAGAACATACTTTCATAGCAGCTTCCTGCTAACGTTGTAGCCTTTAATTCTGGGGCAGACGTTAGACTTGTACAACCATGGAACATACTATAATAGCAGTTATCAGCTAATTCTTTAGCAGGCAATTCTGGGGCAGAGGTCAATACAGTGCAACCATTGAACAAATAACAGAATCTGGCATTTTGGGTATTTACCGTACTATAGTTTCTCCAGTCCAGCAGCGTGCGGATGTCGCCTGTGCAAGCTACATTCACAGTTAGATCAGTAAATGTGATGGTTGAAGATGCATACCATGCAGACGCAGTTCCTTTTGAGTTTGTGCCACGCAAACGTAGGTTGCCATGTGTTCCACCAAAGGTGATTTCTGTCCCTGCCACAACAGATGCCCATTCACCATCTTTCACAGAATACTCAAGTCCTGAAATGGTGTAATTTCCTGAGGTTGTCATCTTAAACGTTTGAGCCTCATCTGCCGTAAAGGTGAGGTATGGGATGATTTGTTCTGCTTTACTACCTTCAGTAATTGTCCCCGTATTCCAATCAGCCACGCTAATACCGGAAACAGATATCTTGTTCTTACCAACGGTGAGCTTATAGGTATAGCTCTTGCCGGCTACGAAAGTAGTAGGGATGGTGGTGAGCGTTTCTGTTGTTTTGCTTTCTCCATCTGCTACTTCAAGAGAGAGGAAGGGAGCGGTGCTTGGGGCATAATTTGGATCGATAAGGGCATAGAACTTATTATCGCTGTGCTTATACGCTTTCACTCCACAGATGCTGAGGCTGTTGACTGTAGCATTCTTCGTATACTGGTCGTTGAAGCCAGCAATCTCTACAACCACTCTCGCCATCATGCGATTCATGACGAGAGTAAGTTGATTACTCTTGTCGGTATTGCTTTGCTCACCTCTAAACGACATGAAGTCTGCGGCAGCAAGATCAGCCTCCTTGTTGTATTCCGTAGGCTGGTTGATGGTACCATTGAACGAAGCAGGGTAGTAGGCGGTGAAATTCATCTCATTGCTTTCCCATTTCAGGAACTTGTTGCCCTGTGGCTGCCATTCCTTGCCGTCATACTTATAGGTCACGGCATCCTGGCCATCAGCCTGGACGCTAATCTCATCATTTTCATTGAATTTCGCCTGTTCTTCAGCAGTACCCAGCGGATTGCTGCGGGTGAAGCCATCGGCAGATGCTTTACCTACTTGCGCAGTGATGCGCACGGCGTTAGGGTCGCTGTGGAACGCAGAGAGGAGGTCTTCCGATTCGGAGCAGGCTGACAGCGCCAGAATGGCGGCTGCGCATCCCATCAATCGTCTCATGATCTTCATTGTCTTCATAATCTTGTTGTTTATGTTGTTATTATCTGTTTAATCCGTTTTCTTTCCATTAATCGGTTTCCTTCTCTTCACCGTCTTTACCATTTCCTTCGCCCCATGGAGCAACAGAGAAGGATACAGGCTGCACCTTGTCGTCTCCGGCTGTCAGCTTGAGTGTATAGGCGGTGGTAGGGGCCAGCGTCAAATCCTTATCATATGCCCACTCATAGAGCTTGCCATCCACCTTGAAGCTGACAGTAAACTTTCCGCTTGCGATGGTTTGAGGAATCAGAATCGCCTCATAAGTGGCAGTCGCCTTGGTGATGACTCCGTTTGTTTTGCTGTAAGGCGTTGTGCCGGTGCGGAATGGAGAGATAGGGGTAGGGTCGCCGGAATGACTAGAAAAACTAAACTGAGGATCTTTAGTTGAAGAATGAATTTCGTAACTTGCCTCAACCATAGATCCGTCAATCTTCACGTCCGTAATCTTCTTATCCACATCCGCTGTAAACTCATATTCATCGCCCAATTCTATGGTTAGATTGATTTTGCTCATTGTATGCTTAAATTCCACATTGATGCCAGATTGGGATGGTTTTACCTCTGTTACGGGCATTGCCAAAAAGTCGGCCTTCTTCAAAGAGTCCGGTGTAGTTTGGTTTGTAGGATTATTGCGGATTGTGCCATCTTCTTCATTATTATATGATGTGGCTGTAATCGTTACGTTGTCGTTCATGTTAGCCCAAAGCAGGTTGACTTCCCTCTTTGTTCCATAGATCATGTACGGTATGAGGTCATAGGTTTTCCAATTATTATCTTCCCATTCAGCCCAAACATAATAATTGTATTTGTCATTATCATTATTGATGTCATGCCAGACCGCGAGTCCAAACCCCGTAGGCTTGTCAGCGTCAGAATATCCCGCACGTGTTGTTGGCTCATCCACGCTAACGTTGAGCTTGATGGGAGTATCTGCCAGGAAGTCCTGGCTGAATTCACTGTTTGAGTCTGAGCAGCTGCCCAGCATCATGCTTATTGCTGCGAGAGCAATCATGTAAAGTTTTGTTCTCATATTCATTAATCTTTTAATTTTTAGACTTTTCGTTTCCGTGGCACAAATATAGCATTTTTTTCTGAAAAATGGTGTCATGATTTTCGAAAAAGGTGTCGCATTCCTATGTTCAAGGTGTCGCATTGGTACCAATGCGACACCCCAGTTAACATAAAAATACATATAAATACGTATTTTAGTGCACATATCCCGTCAGCCTCATCCCACGCCGTATTTTCGGCTTTGTAAAGATAATTAATGACTCAAGTTTCGCAAGTAACCTCCGGTCCCCGAAGGGGGCCAACTTTC
>ERZ1026903.627-NODE-627-length-15520-cov-13.851148_pt1 | contig 15520 bp, 8 predicted proteins | sample MGYA00380180_ERZ1026903 | MGnify/ENA primary metagenome ERZ1026903 (study PRJEB33269, sample SAMEA4719816) | human gut metagenome | biome: human-associated habitat; feature: organic feature; material: feces | place: Cameroon | collected 2013-10 ... | reverse complement strand
TTTTATCAGCAGCCTCGTCTCGCGTCGGGCATTTTTTCAGCAGCCTCGTCTCGCGGGAAAGATGCAGCTATTATTTAGTAGAGTTCGTTTTTCCCTCCCATTTCTCTATACGCGGGACGCGTCACCCCCATTAGTGATAGCGTTTGGTGCTTGAGTCCGTTTGTATGTTTACGTATTACCAGATACGGCAAAAGTCCCTTTACAAAGCCTTTAGTTCAGCAAGATAGTCGTAGTGCTCGCCATCAGCCACCTTGCGTGCCACGAGGCCACATTGCTGGGCCGTGCGCTGCAGTGTGTCAAAGTCCACGTAAAGCCAGTCAAAAGGCTGGCCCTTGCATTGCTTGTAAACCATCTGATAGTCCACTTCGCCATAGTAGCCCTCCGCAGGGTCCCAGTCAAAGTTTCCATCTTCGTCCTCAAATACATAGCGCAAGTCCGACGAGTCAGCCAGCACCCGTCCGCCCGGAGCCAGCAGCGCCTTGCAGCGGTTGAGCAATGATGGCAGACGGTCGAGTGTGCCAGCAATGCCAAGCCCGTTCATCAGCAGTACGATGGTGTCAAACCGCATGCCGTCCAGTTCATGGCCCCAAAAGTCGGTGCAGCGCGCGTCCCTTACGCCGCGCAAAGTGCGTGCGCGTGTCGAGAGCGGCGAAATGTCGATAGAGCACACCTCGATATCTCTGTTTTGCAGCGCCAGCGAGTGGCAGCCAGCACCGGCCCCCACGTCAAGCACATGGCCGCGGCACAGATTGAGTGCCATACGTTCAAGCGGAGGCATTTGCAGTTCGGTGCGAAACAGAGTAGCCACGGGTATCTCGTCATCGTCAAACATCGACGACAACACCCGCAGCGTGCCGGCATGTCCGGTCGAGGCATAGTCCCAAATGGCTTGCCCCATGGGGTCGAGGGTAGGTGATAGGAGCATGATGATTGTAAAATAGTCAAAATGAAAAACACAAGCCATGCGGCATGTAGCCGCTTGCGGCGGTACAAAGTTAGTTAATTAACTGCGAAGCCGCTGCTCAAATCTTCACATTATCGAAATGCACAAGTCACATCAACGTAGCAAACCATTCAGAACTTTGCAAGCGGTAAATAATATTGCAAAGCAATGAAACAAAAGACAATAGTGTCTGTGCTCGTGGTGCTGCTTTGCACCCTGGCCAATACCGCGCGCCGCCTTTAATGCGCAGAGCAACCATGTGGAAGAGGCCGAATATTACTACTCGAGCCGCACTACCTCTAAGCGCTACCACAAAGCGCTACCTCTAATGGGGGCGACGCGTCCCACGTTCGAGATAGAGAAAGGAGGATAATACGAACGCTACTAAATAATAGCTGCATATTTTCCCGACGCGAGACGCGTCGCCCCCATTAGAGGTAGCGTTTAGTGCTTGCGTTTAGTGCTTTCGTTTGTTGTTAGCGTTTGGTATTTGGTATTAGCGTTTAGTGCTTTCGTTTAGTGCTTGGTTCTATTGCTGAATGGCATAAATCAAAAAAACGCATCCCACTCGTCCGCAGTAGGACGGGTGGGATGTGTTGGTTATGTAAGGCTCAGAGTCGAGCCTGATGGTTCAGTGCTTGCAGGCAGCCAGGCTGCTTACTGCGCCACGTGGAACAACTTGTGTACGCGGTGGCCGTTGGGGGCGTCAATCTGCAGCAGGTATGAGCCAGTGGGCTGGCCAGCAATGCTGAGGCTGAGCTGTGTGGCAGGTGCTGAGGCCTTGACGCTGCCGAGGCTGATGCCGCCTATGTTGTAGAGGGTGGCAGTGGTGCCGGCTTCGATGCTGCCGCTGATGCTGACGGTTTGAGCATTGTGGCTCACCTTCAGTGCATCGGTGCTTTGAACTGCGGGGTTGATGGCCGTGATAGAAGCATCGGCAGTGGTGAAACGCAGTGTGCAGCTCTGTGTGCCGCTGGTGGGCGCACAATATTTGCTGAGCACGTCGGGACCGCAGCTGCCAGAACCAACACCACGCTGTGCACAGTCGAAGTGGGCGTAGATGGTGCGGTTGGCGGGTTCGTCGTCGATGGTGAGCTCCCAGTTGTGGCTCTTGGCCTTGAGTTCCTGGTCTGTCCAGTAGAGGGTAGAGAAGGCCACGTTGCCCTCGGTCTCAACATAGATGGTGTTGCCCTTGTCGTCGGCCAGTGCCAGCTTGCGCAAATCCATGCGGTTGCCCATTGACTGCGGACGCAGATAGTACTCGTTCATGTCCCACACGGTGGTGGTGTACTGTCCGAGGTACGAACCTGTGCAGCGGTCGTTGTAGTTTTCGAGCGGACCGCGGGCGTAGTAAGTCACATTGCCAAATTCGCCAGAGAATGGTATCTGTATACCAAGACGGCGAATGGCGCGTTCGAGAGCGGTAGAGGGCTGCGTAGGCTCATATTGTGTGTTGAGGTCAACTGTACCATCGGCATAGATGGTGTATGTGTAGGTAAAGTTGGCCAGTGTGCCCTTGGCGCTGACAGTGGCTGTAGCGCTCATGCCATCGTTGGCAATGGCAAAGGCAGCGGAGCGTGATGTGACGCAGTTGCCCTGAGTGTATACAGGGTCGCCACCATAGGGCGCATCATTCTCAATCCAACGGTAGTTTTCGTAGTCGGGGAATTTGGCGTCTTTCTTAACCTTGATGCCGTTCTGTATCCATTCGGCCACATTGCCGTTGTTGTTGTAGAAGGCCATTGTCACCTTGTCATTGCTGATGGTGGTGCTGCCGTTCTTGCTGGCAAGTGTGAGCTTGCTGGCCCCCGTAGTGCTGACTGCGGGCAGTGCGGCACGTTCGGCCAGGGTGAATTGTGCAGAGGCGATGGCGTAGCCGGCGTCGGCATAGTCAGTAGCGGCATCGCGTGTTACCTCAATGTTGAGCAGAACCTCCTTGCCTTGTGCCTTGGCTTCAGCCAAGTCGTAGTTGGCAGGTACGGCCACCTCGAGTGATTTGGTAGGTGCAATGGTGGGCAGAGTGGTAGAACCCTTGGCCACTTGTTTGCCATCAACCAATATTTGAGCGTTAAGGGTATAACCGCTGCCGAGTGTGGTAAAGTCATAGCAGTTGTTAAGTGCTACAGAGTTGTTGCCGGCATTGTAAGTGAACTTGATGTACTGGTACACCTTTTTCAGTTCGTCGAGCTTGGCGCTCCATGCGCGGTCGGCACCGATAATACCATTGTTTACGAAATTGCCTTGGTGGGGTGCATCAGGCCAGTCGTAGCCTGTGCGGTATTTGTTGAAACCATTTTGGGTGAGGTTGCCTGCCTTGATGTCGTCGGCTGAGACGATAGCCTGGTCAACCCAGTCCCAAACGCAGCCACCGATGCCGTATTTGCTTGACTCAATCACGTCCCAGTACTCCTGGAGGTTGCCCAGAGAGTTGCCCATGGCGTGGTCGTACTCGCACATGAAGTAGGGCTGTGCGGCCCAGTTGCTGTTAGCTTCGCTTTTGATGGGTTTTGATGAGCCTTCGATAGAAGGGTACATCTGGCTCCAGAGTTCTGTTACGTCGTTCTTGCCGGCGTTAGTGGCTCCTTCGTAGTGAATGATGCGGTTGTCGAGTTGCTTCATGAGTTTGAACTCAGCCACATGGTTGCTGCCGTAGCCGCTCTCGTTGCCGAGGCTCCAGAAGATGACAGAGGGGAAGTTGCGGTCGCGCAATACCATGCGGCCAGCGCGGTCAAGGTAGGCAGCTTTCCAGCTGTCGTCAGCTGAAATGCCAGTTGATGTGTCGCTGTTGTAGCCTGTGCCGTGGTCGCTCCAGTTTTTGTGACACTCGATGTCGGCCTCGTCCATGACGTAGATGCCATAGTAGTCGAACATGGCGTTCATTTTGGCCTGACGGGGGTAGTGGCTGGTGCGTACGGTGTTGACGTTGGCCTGCTTCATCAAGGTGATGTCCTTAATCATAGTGGGCACGTCGATGCTGCGGCCGCGGGTGGGGTGGGTGTCTTGGGTGTTGACACCCTTGAAGTATACTTGCTGGCCGTTGATGTAGACGCGGTGGTCGTTGTCGGGAATTTCGATGTGGCGGAAGCCGTACTTGGTGGCAAAGGCTTCTTCTTCGGTGCCATCAGCATTGAGCTGTGCCAACTCTACGGTGTAGAGGTTGGGCGTTTCGGCCGACCAAAGTTGCAGGTCGGTAAGGCCGTCGAGGGTGACATTTTTTACCATGGTGCTGTCGCCATTGGCTGTGAAGGCAAAGTCGACGCTCTTTTCGGCTATTTGCGTGCCAGCCGGATTGATAAGGCGCACGCGTACCTGCTTGTTGGTGGCTTCACGCTCCTTGTTGGTCATGGTCAGCTCCACATTCATGCTGCCGCTCTTGTAGTTGCTGCCAGCATCGAGTGTGCTGGTGATGTAGTGGTCGCGCAGGTAGGTCTTGGGTGTGGCAAAGAGGTAAACATCGCGGTGAATGCCGCTCATGTGCCAACAGTCTTGGCCTTCGAGGTATGAGCCGTCGGTGAAACGGAATACCTGTACGCTGAGGTTGTTGTCGCCCTCATGTACGTATGAGGTGATGTCAAATTCGGCATCGTTGTTAGAGCCTTGGGTGTAGCCAACCTTTTGGCCGTTAACCCACACGTAGGCTCCGCTGTAGATACCATCGAAGTGGAGGAAGATACGCTCGTTGTTCCAACTCTCGGGCAGGGTGAAATTGCGGCGGAGTGAACTTACAGAGTTGTAGAGGTTGCCCTTCATTTCGATGTAAGGCGGGTTGTCGACGAATGGATATTCAACGTTAACGTACCAGGGGTCGCCGTAGCCATTCATTTCAACGCATGAGGGCACTTCGATATTGTCCCATGCCGACACGTCTACGCTGTTGCCATAGAAGTCGGTTTCGCCCGGTCGGTCGGCGGGGTCCTTTACAAAGTTAATCTTCCATGTGCCGTTGAGCGAGAGCCAGCGGCTGTTGCCTGCGGGGTCGAGCCAAGGCTTGTCGTAACGTGCTTTGTCGGCACGCAGTGCCTCGGTGTTGGCATAAGGCAGGTAAGCGGCGTGGCCTTCTTCCTTGTTGACTGCAAATACCTTGGGATTTTCCCAATCGTTGTAGACGGGCACGTAGGCGTCGGTGTATTCGAGCGTGAAGTAGGTCGTTTCGTCGTTGGCGTCCTCCACCATTTTGGTGTCGCCTTTGCTGTTGGCCGCTATGTAGTAGGTAGTGTTATTGTTGGTGTAAGCTATGCGGTATACACCCTCCTGGCCCTCAACGGGTACGAAACTAACTTGCTGGTTGGGGTTGCTGCCATTGAGTGCATATTGCAGAGGAACCTTTCCTTTAGACTGAATGGCTGCATCAATGGCATATTTGTATTTCTCGTTGTATAACACAGCGGCGTATTTGGTGTCCTTGCCACTTTTGTATTCTACATTGCGATATTGCCAGTGTTGTCCGTACTGCCCCTCTTTGTAGGGCTCGGTGTAGATGAGAGCTTCAGAGTTGCGGCTCTCATTGTTGCTGAGCACCCAGCCTGTGTTTTTGTTGCGGAGCAGGTAGGTGTAGCCCTTGATGGGGGTGTTGATAACCTTGTCGGTGGCTTGCAGCGTGAAGTAGCTGCTGGCCGCGGTGAGATCCTCGTCCATGTAGATGTCGCCGTTGTCGCGGCGCGTCATAACACGCGTGCCGTCGGTGTTGAGGAATTGGAACTCGTCGGTGCCAACCTCCTTGATAAGGAACTGCTGGTTGGTGTCTGTAAACTTGGCGTCCCATTGCAGAACGTGCCATTTCTGTTCAGCAGTCGGTGCCATGTCGATACCCATGTCGCAGTGTGGATTGTAGAAGGCGTAGATGCCATCGGCTGCGGATACAGGTACAATCATCCAATCCTGTCCATCAGAATTGTTGTCGATAGCAGCGGTGCTGAGGTAAGTGTCGTGTGCACTTTGATTGCCATTGGTCACGGCCTGGCCGTTAGACTTGTTGACAATGCGGTACACAACACCGGGCTTGTTGATGTCGATGGCATGGGCAAAGCCTGCCAACAGGCTGAACAAGCATACGAGCCATACGCTGCGCTTGAAGTGTAAGTGATTCATTGTTGATTTGTAGTTTTATGATTTATATGTTAGGTGTTTTCGATGTGTGTGGCAACTATTAAGTAGGTGCTCGAATTTGGCATCAAATATGAGGCCGTTTGAGGGGATTCTATTCGTTGCTATTGCTGTTAGGTGAAAAGTAAACATGCGAACGGACTCAAGCACCAAACGCTACCTCTAATGGGGGCGACGCGTCCCCGCGTCGGGAAAAGATGCAACTATTATTTAGTAGAGCTTGTATTTCCCTCCTTTCTCTATCCCGATGCGGGACGAGGCTGCTGAAAAAAACCGACGCGGGACGCGTCGCCCCCATTAGAGGTAGCGTTTTCTTGACATCATCGGCTGCGGTTCAGCAATTCGAAACGAGCTTGATTGTATTCGCCTTGCACGATGATTTAGCCCGCACTTGCAAAATTCTGAACTTGAATTAGTAATTTCCTGTCCAAAGATGTGCTTGAAGCCCCAATCTGTGAAAGGGTTGATGTAACGAGCCATGGTTGTTTGTATTACATGGTTTAGATAATGTTAGTGCAAATATACTTACATTCTGCTAATGGCACAACTTTTGTTGCTTGTTCTGTGCGTAAAGAAGGCTTTTTGTGTGAAATATAACAGTTTTAGTAGGTCATATTGCTCTTTTGGCTTGTGTATGGGACTCGGACATTTTGTTGCAAAACAACAAAAAACAGGAGGTAAACACCATGAGGTATGGTGTTCATCTCCTGTTAGTTTGTAATTGAAAGTCCGTTATGTAGGACTTAGGTATTTACTTACTTAGACTCGTTGATGGTGCAGATGCTTACGCGGTTCCAATCGTCCTCTGAGAACATGTTGCCTACACCCTGGCCTTCGGCGTTGATGCGGCTGGCAGCAATCTTGTACTTGTTAACGAGGATAGACTTAACAGCTTCGGCACGGGCCTTGGCAATCTTGGCGTTGATTTCGGCGCTACCTTCGGGTGAAGCGTAACCCTTGATGTCAACGGTGCTGTTCTTGTGGTTCTTCAAGAATGTAGCAACGCGCTCAACGTTGGGGAGCTGAGAAGCGTCGACAGTGCTCTTGCCTTGACGGAATGTAACGGTTTGCTCGAGTGAAGCAGAGTTCTTAGTTATAGTCTGAACAGCGGGCTTCTGGTTGCGGCAATCATTGAGCTTCTGCTGGAGGTCGCGGTTGTCGGCAGCGAGCTTGGCAAGCTGAGCGTCCTTGTCGTTAACCTGAGCGCGGAGGTCGTTAACCTTTGCGTTCAAACCGTCAACTTCGGCCTGGTCGTATGCCTTAACGAGGGTCATGTAGTTCTTGCCGTTGTTCTTGTTCTTGAAGTGGTAAGTTACACCGGCGAGGAGCTCGATGGCGCTGTTGTTAACATTGTAAGCGTTGTAGCTCTGCTTGCGGTCAGCCTCCATGTTGTAAACGATAGAGGGCTTAACAGCGATGGTCCAAGCCTTCTTCTCGCCAACGTTGAAATTGAAGTTGAAGCCGAACTTAGAAGTGAAGTAGTTGGCGTCTTTGCCATAGCTCTTGTTGATGTAGTCGTGCCCCCAACCTGCACCTACAACACCTTCAACCTCGAACAAGCGGGGCTGACCATTGTAACCACAGAAAAGGTTTGAGAAGTTAACCTTGCCGAGGAGGCTGAGGTTAGACTGGTCAAACACTGTGCGGCTGGCAGTTGTGTTGTTGTTGGCAAGGAACTGGCCACCGAGAGCGAACACTGGAGTGATTTGCTTTGTGAGTTCAACACCATAAGTGGCGCGGAACTTGTCGAATGAGGTGTGAGTGGTGGGGAGAATGCCGCCACCAACGAGACCTACTGACCAATTGTCAAAGAAACCTGCACCTTGTACAGATTTCTGAGCACCAGCTGTAAGTACAGTTGCGCCCAAAGCGATGATAGTAAAAAACTTTTTCATTTTATTGTATTATAAATGAATTGATAAATGGTTTGCAAAGTCTATTCGTGGCAACTATAATTGTGGCAACCGCAGGACTTGTTGGTTGTTAGGGATTTTGTCACTCTTTGTTTTTCTGTGTGCAAAATTAAGTATTCTTTTAACAAATTGCTAATGATTGCAATGATAAAACGCGCAAATGGCATGATAAAACGGAAAAAACGCCCATTTTCTTTGGCTAATCCGATGGTTGGGCCTATATTTGTGCTGCGAAAGAGGTTTGCAGGGCATCTTGCAGACTTGATATACGCATATAATAAATATATAGTAACACCATAAACGAATTATTCCCCATGGAAAATCAAGAACAGAACGACGGACAGTTGAAGATTGAGCTCACTCCCGAAGTGGCTGAAGGCATTTATGCAAACCTGGCAATTATCACTCATTCGAGCGCTGAGGTTGTAATGGATTTCATTCGCGTATTGCCTGGTGTGCCCAAGGCAAACGTAAAGAGCCGCATCATTTTGGCTCCCGAACACGCAAAGCGCTTGCTCTTTGCTCTTCAGGACAATATCCAGAAGTATGAGAAGGCTTTTGGCCCTATTAACCTTCCTGGTGCAGCAGAGGCTCCCCAGGGTGGCCGCACAGCCACTCCGTTTGGTGTGCCCGAGGGTAACGCATGATAGCCCCAATATCTTCAGTTTGAAGTTATCCCAATAACAAGGTCTGCAGAAAGCGATTTCTGCAGACCTTAAATTTTACCACTTATGCATGGTTTTGCACCACTTATGCATTCGTGCGCCGAAAGGGGGTTGCGTGCGTCAAAAAAGATGTTTAACTTTGCGAATAAAGTGTGCAAATAATGCCGCGATTAGAACAACCCCTAACAATATTAGCTATGAAGAAGCATTTTATTTACATGTTGGCAGCAAGCCTGGTATTGGCTGCGCCAGCCGTGACTTTTACCTCGTGTGGAGACGATGACCCTGAAGAAATTCCTGGAGGCGGCGGTGGTGATGACGCAGATGATGTTCTGCCCAACGAACCATCGGCCCAAAACCCGTTGACGAGCCATGAACAGAAGCAAAAACTTGAAGCGATAGCTAAAGGCTTTATGGCACAGGTTCCCTCAAGTGACTTTAATGGCTTGGCAGACCTGTCAAGCTATATCTACAATCATTATGTGGATAATGACCGTTTTGACCATAGCGTTGTAACGAACTGGTTTGACACGGTACTTAAGGGCATGACAAAATTTGTGACTAACAAGAAAGGAAGTGATGGATATGGGTGGTTGCAGGACTGTAATTACTACAACCGGCTGATTATGCTCTCAGACTTTAAGGGACATTTTACTGCGGGTGCAAATAAGTGGACTCGCACAGAGGCCAATGACTTGCAGTTTATATTTACGGACCAAGACGGGAAGCAATGTGTGCTGTCGGTAAAACAGGAGGGCAGCGTTAAGAAGGCCTATATTACGGACGACGAAGATTACAGAGACTATGTTTACGATAGCAGTACGGGTACTGGTGTAGAGTATGTGGATAAGTACAAATACTACGTTAATGTGCCAGAGCGCGTGATAGTAACGCTAACGCAAGATGGTGTGACCCGTGTGAGCTCTGTGACAAAAATAGACCACAGCAAGTTTAACGGCCCGGAATATGACCTGAGCCGCGATGGCGTAGATGTAAGCACGACAACCAGTGTGAACGACTACTCTTGGATAATAGATCGTGCTGGCTACTCTGCGCAAGAGGGTAAGGTAGCTGTAAAAGGCTGCATGAAAAAAGGCAATGTGACACTCATTTCGTTTGAAGCCAGTGGCACGGGGCTTAAACTGACTAATGATGATGTGCAGAAAGTGGGTTCGGTGAATGTCAGCGTAGACGTGATGGGCAAAATGCAGATAAAGGCCACTTGCGCAAACGCTATGGATTTTAATCGCTGGATAGAAGAAGCTTACGATAACTGCAAGAACCAGCGTAAATTTGAAAGTTGTATAGCACAGGCTAACAGCTTGTTAGATTGCAAGGTGTACTACGACGGAACCAAGGTGGAACAGGCTTCTGTTAAATTGGAAGTGTTTAAGGAATCAGATTATTACGAAGACTATTGGGACTTTGAGCCAGCTATCTACTTCAATGATAACAGTTCGTATGGCATAAGTTTTGAGGACTATTTCGATGAAACATCTTTCAGATCCGTGATAGACACCTTTGAGAGCCTGCTCAGAGGTTATGAGAAACTGGGCAAGAAGTTCGAATATTAAATTAGAACCACCCAAGTACGTATCTGATATAAATAGCAGGAACTGGTTTGGCCAGAGTGCGAAATCGGTTCCTGCTTTTTATTATCTAAGGGTGTAGCGGTTGATGGGTTTGCCCATAAAGCCAATGTCAAACTGTCAACCATCAAGTTGACAACGCTGCTAAGTGTGTGGCTTGGCTATAGTACTATGTTGAAGTTTATACCTTATTATATATATATGCTGTTGTTGGGCGTGCAGACAAGTATTGATGTGCATGCTCAGCATGTTGACTCGCTACGTCAGGTCGATATAGCGGGAGAGGCGTCGGTAACGGCATGGCGAAACCGTTCGCCTTTGCGTGGAAGCTCGGCGGGGCGTATACATTGGGAGATGAAGCAGTTGCAAACTTTGCCCCAAATTTTAGGTAATGCAGACCCCTTGCGGTATGTGCAGAGCTTGCCTACGGTGCAAACTTCGACAGAGTATGATGCCGGATTGCATGTGCAAGGTTGCGATATGGGGCAAAATGCTTTTATGATGGGAGGTGCCACAGTGTTTAACCCCTCGCATCTGTTGGGCATATTCTCTGCGTTCAATGCGAGTCATTTTGAAACGCTGGATTTCACGGCACTTGCTGGCGCTGCCCAACCTAACAGACTGGGCGGTGTGGTGCAGATGCGCCCATTTGCCATAAAAGATGGTGGCGTGGATAGTCTGGCGCAACGCGAAAGGAAAGTGGAAGGGGCAGAGTTGAATGTAGGTCCGATGTCGTCGCAAGGCACGATACGTGTGCGGCCTAATGGCAAATTGCTGTTTGTGGCTTCGGCCCGTCAGGCGTACATGAACTTGCTTTATGGCAAGTGGCTTGATTTTGACGGGTCGCCATTGCGGTACAGTTTTGGCGATTATAATTTAACGCTGAGTTACAGGCCTTCGATGCGGCACAGGTTTGACTTAAATGCTTATTTCGGGCAAGACAGAGCCTCGTATACAGAAGGTGCACATCTTATGCACGTACGACTAAACTGGTTGAATTATGCTGCTGAGGCCTCTTGGAGGGTGATGAACAAATCGTGGCAGCTGACGCAGAGGCTGGTGGCCTCGGGGTATCAGAATGATTTCAGATTGCGTCAAGCAGGGCAGAAGATGTCTTTGCCCTCGCATATTCGTCAGTATGGCTATCAAGCAGAGTGGAGCTGTAACTCATGGCAAATAGGAGGCTCGTACAGCTTGTATCAAATACTGCCGCAGTCGCCGCAAATAGAAAGTTCCTACACGCAGATAGAGGCAGACCGTCAGGAAAAAGGCGTGGCTCATGAGGCAAACGTCTATGCAGGTTGGCAATATGGCTGGCATGATGGGCAATGGGTGCTGAAACCAGAGGGACGCGTGACTTACTATCGTGATGTAGACCAAAAGAGCTGGTTCTCAATTTCGCCTATGCTGACGCTGTCGTGGCAGGCGGCTCCGCAGCATCGCTTGGGCGTGCAACTGTCGTTGGCCAATCAGTATGTGCAGCAAACAGGGTTTACATCGTTAGGATTGCCCACAGAATTTTGGTTTTCGGCGTCGCGCGAACTAAAACCGCAGCGTGCAGAGGGGCTGTCTCTGTTGTATGATGGACAGACACCAAATAATGCGTGGGCATTTACAGCAAATGCCTATGTAAAACGATTGCATCATCAAAAGGAATATAAGGATAATGTGCTTGACTTGATAAATGAGGCATATTCTCTCAATAAGTCCTTGTTACAGGGACGGGGCTTAAATTATGGCTTCGGTGTGCAACTAACACGTCAAAGTGGTCCTGTGACCGGTTGGGTGGGATATGCTTTTGGCCGCTCTTTACGAAAATTCCCAGAGTTGCGGGAAAGAAGTTCTTATCCTGCAAACCACGAAAGAGTGCATGAGTTTAACCTTGTGGCCACCTGGCAGGCACTGAAGCGTGTGACCTTTACGTGCTCGGCAGTGTTTGCCTCGGGCACCCCCTTTACGTCAGCTAACGAATTCTATTTGATGAATGGCTATGTGGTAGCACAATATGGTAAACATAATGGCTGCCATCTGCCGTGGTACAAGCGTGTGGATATGGCTGTAAATGTGGATCTTAAGCAGAAGAAACAGAGGCACTTTAGGCATGGCTTTAACGTGTCGCTGTTTAATGCCTTCGGCTTTAATAACCCATTGTTCTATCGACTGCGAATACGCAGAGATGGTAATTTTAGGTTCGCTCCAGTGTGTTTCCTCAAATATCCGTTGCCTTCGTTCAGTTATTATATTAAATATTAGCCGTATGGTAGTGTTGTGTAAAAATGCGTTGCCCCTGCTGGTGGCAGCGATAGCTTTAGCCTCGTGTGTGGAAGATCCTTACAGCCATACTCAATCCCAGCTCGTGGTAGAGGGCTGGATTGATGATGGCGATTTTCCGATGGTATTCGTAACCACCAGTCTGCCGTTTACGACCAGTGACACGACTGATGTCGATCTTGTGCAACATGTGCTAAAGTGGGCTACGGTGACTGTGAGCGACGAGGAGAAGTCTGTGGTGCTAACGGGGCGCGTGATGAAGCATCAAACACCTCCGTATGGCTTTACCACGACGCGTATTATGGGCCGTAGCGGACATACTTATAAATTGACAGTAGACTGTCCGCCCTATCATGCTGAGGCTGTAACTACTATTCCGCCTAAGGCAGTGGTAGATTCCTTTACTGTGACACCATGCTTAGAGAATGATACGCTCTACCAGGTGATGGCGCATGTGTCGCAGCAGCTGGATTTACCGCAGGGTGGGGGATATAAATTTTTCGGCATCAGCAAGTGTCGTGATGTGAATTATAAGTCGTGCTACATGGGGTTGTATAAGCCCGAGAATATCAGCCCGCATTCGGCGCTTCCGGTTTATAATCTGCATCGGCCTGATAATAGGCATTTCTCGCCGTTTTTCTCGTATTCAGATACACTGAAGATAAAGTTCACCACGTTAGATGGCCCCTCCTATGCTTTTTGGGATAGCTTTGAGGACGATGTGTCGCTGTCGGGCAGTCCGTTCTTCTCAACCAATAGCAATCTGCGTGGAAATGTCAGTGGAGGCCTTGGTTATTGGTGTGGTTATGGCTCTTCGGTATATTATTTACAGCCACCTAAAAAGCCGTAGTGGTGCGTAGAGAATTAACTACTCGAGTTTCGAATTTAGCGAGTGCGGGCTGAAAGCCCAATGTAATGAACGGACTCAAGCATCAAACGCTATCACTAAACGCTACCACCAAACGCTACCTCTAATGGGGGCGACGCGTCTCGCGTCGGGAAAATAAATAAAGACTCACAGATAGCACTAATTACACTTCTGCCTGTGAGCCTTTGTCTCAAATCCCGACGCGAGACGCGTCGCTCCCATTAGAGGTAGCGTTTGATGCTTGCGTTTGGTACTTGCGTTTGATGCTTGAGTCCGTTCGCGTGTTTACGTTTCACCGAACTGCATAATTTATAAAAGATGCAAGACGAAAAAGTTGTACTTGGACCCCTTACCATACTACAAAAACTTTACATACCGAGTATCTTGCATCTTACACTAACACGTTGCAACTCATTGACTATCAACACTTTACTTAGTGTAAGATACTGCCAACGCCACCTACACGCATCCTACACAACCTACATACTGCCACGCGGCACGAGCACGGGAGGGCGACATTACGGCATAGGGGAACAGAAAAGTCTGTTGCTCCGACAGATTGTTCTACGTCCCTATGCCGTATTATCTACTGCATACGACAAAACCGACTGCGAGGCAGCGGGGTGGGGTGTGTAAGATGTATGCAGGGGAGTGTAAGATACTTTGAAATCATCTTACACTCTTGAAACTTCTGTATATCAACTTGTTACGCATGAAAAGTGTAAGATGGCAGTAAAAGCACACACTCTCTTTTACAAGAGGGATGACGGGGAGTGGACAAATATTTGTGTACAAATTGTACACTTTTTTTGTGGGGTGCAATGCCTTGGTGTTACCTTTGCAGCACTTTACTTTTATATCAAACCAAATTGTATGATCATGAAACGAATGCTTAACAGAATGCTGCGCTATGCCGATGCCATTGTGAAACGTGGCGTTGACAAACTAATAGACACTATCGCGCATAACCCGGAACCACAAACTAAAAACGCAGAAACGCCCCAGCCGCAAAAAAGCATGGGCAACAGTACTGACTGCGCACCGCAAACAACTGACAACACCACGAACTGCAGTCTGACGGCACAAGCCAACACCCTTATGGACGAGATGTACGACATTCGCTATAATGTGCTTGACCGCACGCCCGAAGTACAACGGCGCGACCAGGCGGACAAAGGGCTTGTGCCCGTGAGCAAACTGGTGCGCAACACGATGGTGACCGCACCATTCAACGGTGCAGAAAGTGATGGTGTCAGGATATTGTGGTGCTCAATGAGATTAGCCGCTAACGCGGAGGACATAAGGACAGAAGGACAAAAGATATAACGCTTGTGTTAGCCGCTTAGCGCGGAAAACATAAGCAACAGAAGTTTACATAAGATACACAAAAGGCCGCTGCACGGCTGGCCACGGACTAACGTCCGCGTGGCCCAAGAGACATAAGGGCTGACGCCGTAGCGTTATTTATCAGCCGCTAACGCGGAGTACATAAGAACAAAAGGACATAAGAACATAAGTGCTTCAAGACATACGGGCATGGACTTGCGTCCATGTGCCCTCAAGAACATAAGGGCTACGCCGTTACAACCTTGAGCGTCATAAACAAGAAAGCAACTGCATTAAACGCTACGGCGTCAGCCCTTATGTTCTTGAGGGCACATGGACGCAAGTCCATGCCCGTATGTCTTGAAGCACTTATGTTCTTATGTTCTTTTGTTCTTATGTTCTCCGCGTTAGCGGCATATCTCATAACTCACAAACAAAGATACACCACAATATCGCAACTTCATCACTTTCCTGCACCATCACATAGCGCATAATGAAAAACGACGAATTATGTCATTTAATTGGGTGACGCATTGATGAAATCAGGAAAAAGTACGTTTTTGAGAAAAAAAACGGGGAAAAGTTTGGAGAGAAAGAAATAATGCCTAACTTTGCACCCGTTTCCGAGAGACATCTGCTCTAATGCTTGCGGGCATGGTGCTGATAGAAAAGGGAATACGGGCAAATACCAGAGTGGCCAAATGGGGCAGACTGTAAATCTGCTGGCTTACGCCTTCGGTGGTTCGAATCCATCTTTGCCCACAACCTTAAAACGGGTATGCGGAAGTAGCTCAGTTGATAGAGCACTAGCCTTCCAAGCTGGGGGTCGCGGGTTTGAGCCC
>ERZ1026903.625-NODE-625-length-15540-cov-40.021117_pt1 | contig 15540 bp, 8 predicted proteins | sample MGYA00380180_ERZ1026903 | MGnify/ENA primary metagenome ERZ1026903 (study PRJEB33269, sample SAMEA4719816) | human gut metagenome | biome: human-associated habitat; feature: organic feature; material: feces | place: Cameroon | collected 2013-10 ... | reverse complement strand
CCCCCAGGCGCATGCCCCCGGTGCCCCGGCCCCCGTCGGCGGCATCCGGCTGGAGGAGGCTGCCGCACAGCCCCGCCGCACAAAGCATGCGGATGCCCCGCAGCCCGCAGCCCATAAGCCCCGCACCGCCGCAGGCGGCAATGGCGGCAGCCGCAAGCCCCCGCGCGATGACGACGACGCCCCGCGCAAGGCAAAGGGCAGAAAGTCCGGCAAAAAGGGCGGCAGCGGCAAGGGCGGAAACGGGAAAAAGAAGAAAAAGATCCGCTGGTGGCAGATCCTGCTGATCACGCTGCTGGTCATCGCGCTGATCTTCGGCGGTGCGCTCGCGCTCATCATGGGGGCCATCACCCCGGCGGGCGGCAACATCAAGCTGAACCAGCTCATCAACACGCCCAAGGAATTCCAGGGCAAGGAGTTCAACATCCTTGTCACCGGCGTTGACCGTTCGTCCACCGGCGATCTGTCCGCAGGTGCGGCCAATGACTCCAACGTCAACGACGGCATGACCGATATGATTTTGTACGTCCATTTCAACAATGAGACGGGCGAGATGAAGATGCTGCAGATCCCGCGTGATACGATGGTCACGACGGACGCGAGCGTCTCCGGCAACTACCGCATCAACGGCGTGGCCAAGACCCAGGGCAGCGACAGCAACAACAATATGGCCGCCCTGTGTGAGCTGGTCGCAGACCAATACAAGCTGCCTATCGACGGCTTTATCACGATCCGTCTGGAAATGCTGACCGAGCTGGTAGACCTGTTCGGCGGCGTGGAGATCAACGTCCCCATGGATGTAGACTACGCCGCGCTGGGGCTGGGAGACAGCGTCATTCACGCCGGCTACCAGACGTTGAACGGTGCGTCGATGGAGTTCCTGCTGCGTGCGCGTAAAATTTACCCCGACGGCGACATTGGCCGCCTGAACATGCAGCGCCAGTTCTACGCGGCGCTGTTCCGCAAGCTCAAGAGCATCGGCAACATCTGGGACGTCGCCAAGCTGACCCCCGCCGTGCTGAACTATATGGAGACGAACCTCAGCGCGTCCGACCTTATCAGCTTTGCCATCAGTATGCTGAAAATTGATTCCAGCAAGATCATGATCTGCCAGATGCCGGTCATCAGCGGCCCGCAGTACAACGGCCAGTCGCTTTTGTACCCCGCGCGGCAGGCAGATGCGGACCTGCTGAACCAGTACTTCCGCGAGAACACCGGTCCCGTCGATGCCAGCCAGCTGAACCTGTGCGACAATGTCATTGACCTGTCCGGCTACACGGCCACCGACCCGAACATCCAGCAGATGGGCGGCCTGATGGCCGAGGCGGACGACGCGCAGAAGGACCCAAATCAGAACCTCGACGGCTCCAACCAGGTCACCGACATCATGGCGTCCGAGTCCACGGCGGAGAGCGAGAGCACCGGCACGGATTCCGCCGATACCGAGAGCCAGCCGGCAGCGTAAAACAGAAAAACTTCGGGTAAAGGCGAAGCTCTCTCCCTCTGCCCGAAACCTACCCCGTTATAAACCACCTAGGAGAACATCTATGGAAAGCAAAGAACTTGCCATTCGTCTGGCGCGTGCGCTGGACGCAAAGAAGGCCGTCAACGTCCACATTCTGGCCGTGGAGGACCTGACCACCGTCACCGAATATTTCGTCATTGCCACGGGTATGTCCACCACCCATGTCGGCGCACTGGCCGATGAGGCCGAGTTCCAGCTGGACCGCGAGGGCGTCAAGGTGCTGCGCACCGAGGGCCACGACGGCAAGCGCTGGGTGCTGCTGGACTACGGCAGCGTCATCGTCCACGTCTTTACCCAGGAGGCCCACGACTACTACGACCTCGAGCACCTCTGGGCCGACGCCACGGTTGTGCCCGCCAGAGAGTGGATGCCGGAGCAGCCCGAGGACGAGCAGTAAAAATGCGGAACGGCTTCCCCCTCGGGGGAAGCTGTCAGCGGCCCCGACCGCTGACTGATGAGGGCAGACTTTCCCGCGGCAGCCTATAAACGGGTAGCGGCGGCACACGCGCCCCTCATCCGGCCCTGCGGGGCCACCTTCAGTCTACGCGCTAAGAGCCGCCTTCGGCGGTTGCGCTCCGACACGCGCCTGCGGGCGCAGCCCCTCGGGGGAAGGCTTTAAGAAGGTTACGACCCATCAAAAATTTATCTGTGGGGAGAAATTTATGAAATACGACTTTAAAACAGTTGAGGCCAAATGGCAGAAGGTCTGGGAGGACGAGGATACCTTCCATGCCGAGATCGACCATTCCAAGCCGAAATTCTACGCGCTGGTCGAGTTCCCGTACCCGTCCGCCGCGGGCCTGCACGTCGGCCATCCGCGCAGCTACACCGCGCTGGACATCGTTGCGCGCAAAAAGCGTCAGTGCGGCTATAACGTCCTGTACCCCATGGGCTGGGACGCCTTCGGCCTGCCTACCGAGAACTACGCCCTGAAAAACCACATCAACCCCGAGATCGTCACCGCCCAGAATGTGGCCCGCTTCAAGAGCCAGCTCAAGGCGCTGGGCCTGTCCTTTGACTGGGACCGCGAGATCAACACCACCGACCCCGAGTACTACAAGTGGACGCAGTGGATCTTCATCCAGCTGTTCAAGAAGGGCCTTGCCTACAAGAAGGAGACCACCGTCAACTACTGCACCGGCTGCAAGGTCGTTCTGGCCAACGAGGAGGTCGTCAACGGCGTCTGTGAGCGCTGCGGCAGCCCCGTTGTCCAGAAGAACAAGAGCCAGTGGATGCTGAAGATCACGGCCTACGCAGACCGCCTGATCAACGACCTGGACGACGTCGATTACATCGACCGCGTCAAGACCCAGCAGCGCAACTGGATCGGCCGCAGCCACGGCGCCGAGATCAACTTCGACACCACCGCGGGCGACACCCTGACGGTCTACACCACCCGCGCGGACACGCTGTTCGGCGCGACCTACATGGTCATCAGCCCCGAGCACGCCTTCATCAAAAAGTGGGTCGACGCGGGCCTTATCCGGAACGTCGACGCCGTCGCCGCCTATCAGGAGGAGGCCGCCCGCAAGTCTGACTTCGAGCGCACCGAGCTGAACAAGGAAAAGACCGGCGTTGTCGTCGAGGGCGTCAAGGGCATCAACCCCGTCAACGGCAAGGAGATCCCCATCTTTATCTCCGACTACGTCCTGGCAACCTACGGCACCGGCGCCATCATGGCCGTGCCCGCCCACGACACCCGCGACTGGGAGTTTGCCAAAAAGTTCGGCCTGCCCATCATCGAGGTCGTCAAGGGCACTGTGCCCAGCGACCTCGACAAGGAGGCCTTCACCGACGTGGCCACCGGCACGCTCGTCAACTCCGACTTCCTGAACGGCCTGTCCGTTGAGGATGCCAAGAACAAGATGTACGCCTGGCTCGAGGAGAACGGCAAGGGCCACAAGCAGGTCAACTTCAAGCTGCGCGACTGGGTGTTCAGCCGCCAGCGCTACTGGGGCGAGCCTATCCCCATGGTCTATTGCGACAAGTGCGGCTGGGTGCCCCTGCCCGAGAGCGAGCTGCCCCTGCGCCTGCCCGAGATCAAGGACTTTGAGCCGGGCGAGAACGGCGAAAGCCCGCTGGCGCGCCATACCGAGTGGGTCAGCACGACCTGCCCCTGCTGCGGTGCCCCCGCCAAGCGCGAGACCGACACCATGCCCCAGTGGGCCGGTTCGAGCTGGTACTTCCTGCGCTACTGCGACCCGAAGAACCACGACGCCATCGCCAGCAAGGAGGCGCTCGAGTATTGGAGCCCCGTGGACTGGTACAACGGCGGCATGGAGCACACCACCCTGCACCTGCTGTACAGCCGTTTCTGGCACAAGTTCCTGTATGACATCGGCGTTGTGCCCACCAAGGAGCCGTACCAGAAGCGTACCTCCCACGGCATGATCCTGGGCCTGAACCCCCATGCCTTTGAGAACCAGCCCGATGCCGAGCGCAAGCGCCTGCTGGCCGAGTACGGCGACGAGAAGGGCGCACGCAAGGCCCTTGTCGAGAAGTACGGCGAGATGGCCGAGCACCCCATCGTCAAGATGTCCAAGTCCCTCGGCAACGTCGTCAACCCCGACGATGTGGTCAACGAGTACGGCGCCGACACGCTGCGCCTGTATGAGATGTTCATCGGCGACTTTGAGAAGGCCGCCCCGTGGAACACCTCCTCCATCAAGGGCTGCAAGCGCTTCCTCGATAAGATCTGGTCGATGAGCGAGAAGCTCGTTCCCGGCGAGGGCGTCCGCCCCGAGCTGGAGGCTGTTGCCAACCGCACCATCAAGAAGGTCGGCGAGGACATTGATGCGCTGAAGGCCAACACCGCCATTGCCCAGCTGATGATCTACGTCAACGCACTGAGCGATCAGGGGGGTGCGACCAAGGCCGAGTACGAGGTCCTGCTGGAATTGCTGAACCCGTTTGCGCCCCACATGACCGAGGAGCTGTGGCAGCAGCTGGGCCACACCGAGCAGCTGGCCTACCACGCCTGGCCGACCTACGACGAGGCCAAGTGCGTCGAGCAGACGATTGAGATCGCCGTGCAGGTCAACGGCAAGGTCAAGGCCCGCATCAAGGTGCCCGCCGCCATCGAGAACGCGGACGCCATCGCCGCCGCCAAGGCCGAGCCCGCCGTAGCCGACGCCATCGCCGGCAAGACCATTGCCAAGGAGATCTACGTCAAGAGCAAGCTGGTCAATATCGCGGTCAAAGGCTAAAATTTTATAAGCACTCTAAGGCAGAGCGAAGGCTCTGCCTTTTTTGGTGGGCGGCTGCCGCAAAGCTCCCCGGAGCGGTCAAGACCGCTCCCTACAAAGCACCCGTGAACGCGGTACTGTAGGGAGGGGTCTTGACCCCTCCGATGACGCTGCCGCTATTGCGATGCAAATATTTCGCCGCCCCTAACAAAGCGCACGTGGTTCAATAGTCCCTGTTTACAAACTCCGTCAACTACGGTATAATAAAAAATACTAAATTTCTTGACGAAAGCAGGTCACACCATGCTCATCAGTCTGATCGTACCCTGTTACAATGAAGAAGAAGCGATGCCGCTTTTTTATAAAGAAGCCTCCCGCGTGGCGGCGGAGATGAAAGCCAGCCACGGCGCGGAGTTTGAGTTTATCTTTGTGGACGACGGCTCCCGCGACGGCACGCTGCGCGTCGCGCGTGCGCTGCACGCGCAGGACCCCCGCGTGCGGTATGTCTCGTTCAGCCGCAACTTCGGCAAGGAGGCCGGTATCTACGCGGGCCTGCAGGCCGCCAAGGGCGATTACGTCGCCACGATGGATGCCGATCTGCAGGACCCGCCCGCGCTGCTGCCGCAGATGCTGGACACGCTGCTGACCGGCGAGTACGACTGCGCCGCCACCCGCCGCACGACCCGCAAGGGCGAGCCGCCGCTGCGCAGCTGGTTTGCCCGCAAGTTCTACCAGATCATCAACAAGATGTCCGATACGGAAATTGTCGACGGTGCGCGGGATTTCCGCCTGATGAGCCGCAAAATGACCGACGCTGTGCTCAGCATGGCCGAGTACAACCGCTTCAGCAAGGGCATTTTCAGCTGGGTCGGCTTCAAGACCAAGTGGTTCGACTATGAGAACATCGAGCGCGTCGCCGGTACGACCAAGTGGAATTTCTGGGGCCTGTTCAAGTACTCCATCGAGGGTATCGTCGGCTTCTCGACCACGCCGCTGCTGATCGCGGCGGGGGCGGGCGTGCTGTTCTGCATCCTCGCGTTCATCGGCATCCTCTTTGTCGTCGTCCGCGCGCTGATGTTCGGCGACCCGACCTCCGGCTGGCCCAGCATGGTCTGCATCATTCTGCTGTGCAGCGGCGTCCAGCTGTTCTGCACCGGTATTGTGGGCGAGTACCTCGCCAAGACCTACCTGGAGGTCAAGCACCGTCCCATCTACATCGTCGCCGAGACCGAAGAGGACAAAAAGTAAATCATGCGCGATATGACCAAGGGTGCCCCGCTGGGGCACCTCTTTCTGTATGCGGTGCCGCTGCTGCTGGGAAACTGGCTGCAGCTGGCGTACAATGCGGTGGATTCCATCATCGCGGGGCGGTTCATCGGGCAGGACGCGCTGGCCGCCGAGGGCGTGGCTGGGCCGGTCATGAATCTGGTGATTTTGGCCATCAGCGGCCTGTGCATCGGCGCGGGCGTATTGATGAGTGAGGCGTTCGGCGCAAAGCGGACCGCCCGCTTAAAAGAGACGTTGGCAACGACGCTGCTGTTCGGCGCGGCGCTCTGCTGTGCCGCCGCGGCGCTGGGCTGTGCGCTGACGCCGTGGATCCTGCGCGCGCTGGCCGTGCCGGACTCGATTTTTGGCATCACCGGCATCTACCTGCGCATCACGTTCCTGGGCGCGCCGTTCACGTTTTTCTATAACGCGCTGGCGACGGGCCTGAAAAGTGTCGGCGACAGCAAAACGCCGCTGAAATTCCTGGCGTTCTCCGCCGTGCTCAACGCGGTGCTGGATCTCATTTTAATTGGCGGGCTGGGCTTCGGCATTGTGTGCAGCGCCGTGACCACTGTCGTGGCCGAGGCCGCCAGCGCGCTGCTGGCCGCCGTCTACCTGGCACGCCGCGTGCCGGAGCTCTGCCCCGGGCAGGGGCAGTGGCGCATCCGCCGCGACCTGCTGGGGCCGATTTTGCGCTACGGCGCGGTGACGGCGGTGCAGCAGGCCGTGCAGCCGATCTGCAAGGTGCTCATTCAGGGGCAGGTCAACGCGTTGGGGGTCGGGGCTATCGCGGCGTTCAACGCGGTCACGCGGGTGGACGATTTTGCCTTCACGCCGGAGCAGAGCATTGCCACGGCCATTACGACCTACATTGCCCAGAATCGCGGTGCTGGGCAGACCGCCCGCATCCGCCGCGGCTTTGCGGTGGGCCTGCGGTTGGAGTTGGGCTATTGGCTGCTGATGGGCAGCCTGACGCTGCTGCTGCGCCGGGGCATCCTGTCCCTGTTTGTGGCAGGGGAGGGGGCCGCCGACGTCATTGCACTGGGCAGCACGTATCTGGGCTGGATGGCGGTGTTCTACGCCCTGCCCGCGCTGACGAACGGTTTCCAGGGCTTTTACCGCGGCATGGGCAAGATGACGACGACGCTGATCGGCACCTGCTTACAGGCGGGGCTGCGCGCTGCCGCTGCTGCGGTGCTGGCCCCGCGGGTGGGCCTGCCCGGCATCGCCTTTGCCTGTGCCTTCGGCTGGTGCGTCATGCTGGCGTTTGAGGTGCCGTATTATTTTTGGACGTGCAGGGAGTTATAAGGCTTCCCCCGAGGGGGAAGGCAAAGAACGGCGGTCAGGGAGCTGGCCGCCGCTTTTTTATTCTGTAAAATTTCCCCAATATCTCGCGTTTCCGATTGTAATTTCTTCGACAAAATGCTACACTAATACTATCTATCCACAGCATAAAATCTGCCCAAGAGAGGTAACGCACCGTGCCAGAAGAACGCAAAGTCTACCGCCGCCCTGCCCGGACGGCTGCGCCCGCCCCGCAGGCCGGGCAAGCGGCCCCGCGCCCCGACGCGCCCCCGCCGCCGAAGAAAAAGAAACGTCCCGGCGCCAAACGCCGCCGCAGCCGCCTTGTGCTGGGGCTGTGTTTGCTCTGCCTGCTGGTCGTGGTCATTGTGTCGGTGGTGCTGGTGCGCTGCTCGGCAGAGGAGAAAGGCCCCGCCGAGGCGGACTTCGGCACGCCCGCCGCGGCCTGGCAAAAGAACGATCTGGGCTACTACTTCAACACAAGCGGCCGGGCCATGCCCGCCGCGGTGCTCAAGGGCATGGACGTATCCAAGTTCCAGGGCGAGATCGACTGGGAAAAGGCCAAGGCTGCCGGCATCGACTTTGCCATCATCCGCTGCGGCTTCGGCGGCGAGTGGGACGGCCAGGAGGAAAACTGGGCGCAAGATGACCCCCAGTGGCGGCGCAACGCCGACGAATGCACCCGGCTGGGCATCCCGTTCGGCGCGTACCTTTATTCCTACGCCACGACGGTGGAGGAGGCCCGCAGCGAGGCCGACCACGTCGCGCGGCTGCTGGGCCTGACTGCCCCGCCGCAGGAGGGGCTGGACGACTACACCGCCGCGCCCTACCAGCTGAGCTACCCGGTCTACTACGACCTCGAAGATAAGTACATCAGCGGCGTTTTCCCCTCCGAGATGGCCGAGATCACGCAGGCGTTCTTTGACCGCCTGACCGAGTACGGCTACACCGGTGCGCAGGGGCTGTATGCCTCCCGCAACTGGGTGCGCGCCCGCATGACGGATCCCGCCTTTGACAAATGGCGCGACAACCTCTGGATCGCGCGGTTCTCCGACGATCTGGACTACGCGGGCACCTACGATATGTGGCAGTGCACCTTCAGCGCCCCGGGCGCGGACTACGGCGTCCAGAGTGAGACGGTGGATCTGGATTTTGTCATGAGACCGTTTAAATTTACCGGTGTATCCGCCTGCAACGGCAAGACCGCCGCGCCGGTGCTCCTGAACGATACCTACACCGACGAGCTGCACATGGACGGCAAGGACGCCTACGCCACGCTGGCGACGAACGAGCCGGGCGAGGAGGACGGCGGACGCAGGGTCTACTGGACGACGAGCGACAAGACCGTGGCCACCGTGGACAAAAACGGCACGGTCCGCGCCCGCACCGACAGCGGGGAATGCACGATCACGGCCACGCTGGCCGACGGCACCGAGAGCCTGACCTGCCGCGTGCGGGTCGGGGACATCACGGTCCCGATCTTTGCCACAGCGGGCCTGCGCGGGGACCGCGCCACGCTGGCGGACGCCGCCGCGCTCAAGGGCGCGACCCCGGATTCCATCCTGCTGGACGCGGGCGACAGCCTGCACGGCACCGAGAGCGCCAGCCTGACCGGCGGCATGGATATGCTGTCGGCGTTCTCGGCGGCGGGGTACGACCTGCACGCCATGGCGCTGACCGACTTTGCCTACGGCACGACCCGCCTGGTCAGCGATGCCAACATGGGCAGCGGCCCGTCGCTGGCGTCCAACCTGCTGAACAACGAGGGCACCGCCGTGTTCTACCGTTCCACAAGCTGGAGCCGCAACCGCGTGACCAATGGCCGCTACACCGTCGTGGAGCGCGCGGGGTATAAAATCGGTTTCTTTGTGCTGAACGACCCGGCGCAGGCTGCGGTCATCTCGGCGTCCAACGGGGAGTTCATCACGGCCCGCGACTGGACCGACACCGCCGCCGAGCAGATCACCGCCCTGCAGAACGCCGGGTGCGATGCCATCCTTGCGATTGTCTCCACCGCCCCGGCGGGCGACTGGCAGAAGGCCCTGCTGAGCCAGGGCGTGACGGCTATTATTGACGGCACAACGGCGGAAAACGGAACGAACGTGCTGGGCGCGGACCTGGGTCTGACCGGCGTGGCGCAGCTGGACCTGGTCTTTACCCAGGGCGGCGGCTGCCGCGTCGAGCTCCGGCAGCCTGTGGCGGCTGCCGAGATGGAGAGCCGCCGCGCCACCTGGCTGGCGATGAGCACCGCCGACGCCGCGCAGGCCGACACCGCTGCCGATGCCGCCGACCCCGGCAAGGACACCGAGGCCGTGGGCGGCAGTGACACCACCGCCCCCACCGAGACGGCAGACGAGGCCCAGCAGGCCGGTGCGGACGCCTATACCAGCGCCGCGGCGGAGATCGCCACGCTGGACGCCGACGACCAGAGCATCCTCTACACGCCGCTGTTCACCTACGCGGCGAACCCCGACGCCAACAAAACCATCAGCTTCGGCAACTATCTGGCGGCGCTCTACGCCGAGATCGTCACAAATGACCCGGCCACGGGTCTGCCGGAGGGGGCGTCCGTCGAGGCGTTCGCGGGCGGTGTGACCGAGCCGGAATACGGCGAGATCACCCGTGGGGATTTGATGGCCGCCCTGCCCGCGACAGCGCGCATTCAGCTGGTCAGCACCACCGCAGAAGCCGCCCGGGCGCTGGCCGACGGCGGCACGGTCAGCCGCGTCTACCGGAACAGTCTGACCGAGTACGCCCCCGAGGGGGATGTAGTCTACATCGTCACCGACACTGCGACTCTGGCCGGTCTGGGTGCGGAGTACACGGTCCTGCGCGATTACGGCGATGTCTTTTGGAGCGTTCGGATGAATATCAACGACCTGACCGCTAACTTTACCACAGAGTTTGTGCTGCCGGAGGCCCCGCAGTACGGGGTCGGACGCAGAGGCTGAACCGGGGACGGCAGCCCCCCGCCAACTTCCCGAACCCTTCCGGCCTGCTTCGCGGCCACCTCCCCTGATGGGGAGGCTTTCCTCGCGGGCTTTGCCCGCGCAAAAAGGCTCCCCTTTTAGGGGTGACTCCCCGCTGCGCGGGGAGATGTCGCGGAGCGACAGAGGGGGCCGGGCCCGAAGGGCTGGCCGAGCTTGCGAGGCCTGAAGGGTCCCGACGGGCTTTCCGTGGCCGCCCATTCCCGGTTTTTCCCCGCAACATCCCCAAATAAAGGAGGTTCTCCCACATGAAGCTCACATTCTTAGGCGCTGACCGGGAAGTGACCGGCAGCTGCACACAGCTGGAGGCGGCGGGACACCGCTTTCTGATCGACTGCGGCATGGAGCAGGGCCGCGACGTGTATGAGAACGCCGACCTGCCCTGCGCGCCCGGCACCTATGAGGCACTGCTGCTGACCCATGCGCACATCGACCACTCGGGCCGCATCCCGTACCTGTACAAAAACGGCTACCGCGGCCCCATCTATACCACCGATGCGACCCGCGACCTCTGCGCCATCATGCTGGAGGATTCCGCCCACATTCAGGAGCAGGAGGCCGAGTGGAAAAACCGCAAGGCCATGCGCAGCGGCGCCGAGATGATCGAGCCGGACTACACCGTCGAGGACGCGCAGAACGTCATGAAACAGTTTGTGCCCTGCCCCTATGAGGCGTGGCAGACGCTGTTCGACGGGCCAACCGGCAAAATCGAGATGCGCTTTACCGATGTGGGGCATCTGCTGGGCAGCGCGTCCGTCTCGCTGCGCATTGCGGAGCCGGGCCGCACGCCGGAGATCATCGTTTTCTCGGGCGACATCGGCAACACCCATCAGCCGCTCATCAAGGATCCGTCCAACCCGGGCCACGCGGATTACCTTGTCATGGAATCCACCTACGGGGACCGCAGCCACGGCCCGAAACCGGATTATATCGGCGATTTGAGCGCCGTGCTGCAATCGACGTTCGACAAGGGCGGCAATGTCGTCATCCCCAGCTTTGCCGTGGGCCGCACGCAGGAGCTTTTGTATTTTATCCGTCAGATCAAGGCCGAGGGCCGTATCAAGGGCCACGAAAACTTCCCGGTCTTTGTGGACAGCCCGCTGGCGAGCAAATCCACCACGATCTTCCGGGAAAACTTTGCCGAGTGCTACGACGACGAAGCCCTCGCCCTGGTGCAGAGCGGCCGGAACCCCCTGCAGTTCCCGGGTCTGCACGTCAGCGAGACGAAAGAGGAATCCATGGCCATCAACGGCGACCCGACGCCCAAGGTCATCATCTCCGCCGCCGGCATGTGCGACGCGGGCCGCATCCGCCACCACTTAAAATATAACCTCTGGCGGCCCGAGTGTACGGTGCTGTTCGTCGGCTACCAAAGCCCCGGCACCTTAGGCAACGCGCTGGTCAACGGTGCGCAGGAGGTCAAGCTCTTTGGCGAGCCGGTGCAGGTCAGGGCCCGCATTGCGCAGCTGGGCGGGCTTTCGGGTCACGCCGACAAGGACGGGCTGGAAGCCTGGCTCCGCGCCTTTGACGAAAAGCCGAAGTTCGTCTTTGTCAACCACGGCGAGGACGCCGTGGCCGAGCACTGGGCCAACCATCTGAAGGAGGAGGGCTACGAGGCCGACGCCCCCTACAACGGCTCGATCTGGATCGCCGCCGAGGGCCGCGTCGCCTGCGCCGAGGTCGGCAACACCCGGAAGATCATCAAGACGAAATCCGCCGAGACCGTGCGCACCAGCGCGGCCTATGACCGGCTGGCCAACATGGGCCAACGCCTGCTGGAGGTCATCCGCCACAACCGGGGCGGGGCCAACAAGGATCTTGCAAAATTTGCCAGCCAGATCGCTGCGCTGTGCGACAAATGGGATCGATAACATTGACAAAAGCAAAAGGAATATGGCAGACGCTGCCCGCACCCCTGCGCGGCGCGGCGACCCTGCTGGCAGTGCTGGCGCTGGCCGCGTTGCTGACCACGGTGCGGCACAATGCCAGCGCCTACCTGACCGGCGTGTGGGATACAGGCTCCCAGACGCTCGTCTATGGCCGCATCCACCAGATGGAGCAGGGGCAGTACGCCCCCGGCGGCTTTCTGGGTGTCTACACCGACGATTGGAGCGACGACACGAACCGCGCACTGTTCCGGGACGACACCCCCACCGACGCGGCGGCGTTCCACCCCTACACCCACCAGTCGGGCTTGCAGGGCTGGCTGTTCGGCAGGGTCAACCGTCTGCTGCGGCACCGGCTGCCCGACGGTCTGGCGCGGGAGGCTGCCCTTTACTGGCTGAACAGCACGCTGTTCTACGCGGCGGAGCTGCTTGTGGCGCTGGCCGTGTGGGAAGAATTCGGCCCGCTGGCGGCAGCGTTCGGGTTTGCGTCGGTGCTGCTGGCCCCCTGGCTGCAGCGCGGCATGAAGGACCTGTACTGGTGCCTCTGGACCTGGCTGCTGCCGCTGCTGGCGGCGCTTTGGCTCTGCCATTGCACCCGTGTGCGCGGCAAAACGCCCCGCGGGTGCTGGCCGCTGGTGGCCGCCGCCTGCATGGTGCGCTGCATGTGCGGGTTTGAATTTATCACAACATTTTTGATCCTGTGTGAGATCCCGCTCTGCTACGCTGCCGCCAAGGCGTATTTTGTGCGGCGCGACCCGCACGGCGCGCTGGTCTGGCTGGGCCGCACCGTCGGGGCGGGTGTCTCGGCGCTGGGCGGTGTGACTGCGGCGCTGGCGCTCTGGTTCGCACAGGAATGGCTCTGCTTCGGCAGCGCGGCGGACGCCTGGCAGAACATGACCCGGGCCGTCACGGACCGCGTCAGCCTGACGGACGGCGCGGTGCGGGACGTGAACATGCCGCAGGTGCTCGCGCAGTATTTCCGTGAGAGTACGGAGCCGCTTTTGCAGCTCGGGCCCGTCAGTGTCACGGCATGGCAGCTGCTGCTGTTTGCGCTGTTGGTCGGCGCAGTGAGCGTTGTTGCCTGTCTGCGCCGCGGCACGGCGGCGCAGCTGGCGCCGCCGTGCATCGTCTGGGGGCTGGGGCTGGCGGCCCCGGCGTCCTGGATGGTGCTGTCCAAGGCGCACGCTGCGATCCATACCCACCTTGTACCGATGCTGTGGCACTTTGCGTTTGTGCCGATCAGCTGTATGCTGCTGCCGGTGCTGGCAAAACTCATGATCCCGGGGAGGAAAAAAGACCTTGTGGCATCCCATTAAACACTACAAAACGATCCACCATCACAAAATGCTGGTGATGAAAAACTGCTTCCGCTGCGGGCTGTACTGGCAGGGCCTGACCCACGATTTAAGCAAGCTGGCCCCCGTGGAGTTCTGGGCCGGGGCCAAATACTGGCAGGGGACGTGCAGCCCCAACAACGCCCAGCGCCAGGCCGAGGGCTACAGCGCCGCCTGGCTGCACCATAAGGGCCGCAACAAGCACCATCTGGAATACTGGATCGACTACGCGCCGGACGGCGACCATGCCATGGCCGGTATGCGGATGCCCGCCCGCTACGTGGCCGAGATGGTCTGTGACCGCATTGCCGCCAGCAAGAACTATAAGGGCGACAAGTACACCGACGCCGCGGCGTGGGAGTACTATGACCGCAGCAGGGACCACTACATCCTGCACCCCGAGACCCGCAAGGAGCTGGAAAACTGCCTGCTGATTCTGCGCGACGAGGGCGAGGACGCCTGCTTCCGCTACATCCGCACCGAACTGCTCGGCAGGAAAAAGTAAATACAGAGCGCCGCCCCTGTGCAGTTTTCCACTGCGCAGGGGCGGCGTTGTTTAGAACTTATGAGAGAGCGTTACTCCGTTGTTGTCTCGCTGGCAGGGGTGTCCGCGGGGACGGAGTCCGGCTCGACGTAGGGGGTGGGGGTCGGTTCTACGTAGGGCGTCGGCGTGGGCTCGACGTAGGGCGTCGGGGTCGGCTCCTCTATGTACGGCGTGGGGGACGGGGTGGCCGTCACCTCGGGCGTGGGGGACGGTGTGGCTGTCACCTCGGGCGTCGGGGACGGGGTGGCCGTGACCTCGTGGGTCGGCGTCGGCGTGGTCTCCACATGGCTGTCACTCGTGCTCTCGCTGCCGGCGGGCTCCTCCTTCGGTTCGGGCGTGGCCGTCGCCGTGCTGGAGGAGCTGACCACCGGCACCGTGTAGACCACGGCGTCCTTGTCGCCGGTGTGCTTCGGGATCGTTGTCAGCGCGGGGCGGTCATCCTCGGTAATGTAGCTGTGGGTGCGGATGTAGTTGAACAGCGCGTCCATCGCCGTGCGGGTCAGATGGATGCCGTCGCTCGTCTCCACATAGCCGCTCTTGGCGTAGCCGGTGACGGAATCCTTCAGCACCTCGGCGCTGTTCAGGAACTTCCAGCCCTTCTCCTGGCACATTTCGACGAGCGCTTTGTTGTACTCGTCCACCTGGGTCTGGGTCAGGCTCTGGTTGGAGTGTTGCTGCCCGATGGGCGGGATGGCGTTGACGATGATGTCCACGCTGGGGTAGGCGGTGACGATGGCCTCGATGCCGGTCTGGTAGTTTTTGACGAAGTCCGCGGCCTTATAGCCGGGGTTCAGGTCGTTCGTGCCGAAGGTCAGGATGACCCGGCGCGGCTGCAATTTCGCCACGGCCTGGGGCATCGTGATGTAGCCGGACGAAGTGCTTACCTGCACGCAGGCAAAGGCCGCCAGGCTCTTGGCGGTCATGCCCACCGAGCCGATGGCGTTGTCGTAGCTGCAATAGTCGAACATGCGGTACATGCGGGCCGTGTTGCTGTCGCCCAGAAACAGCGTTTCGTCCACATAGCTGTCGCCCGCGTCGGCGGTCTGCTCAAGGATCGTGGAAGTGTAGGCCTGGGTATCGATGGTGTTTTCCTCTTTATCATAGCCGCTCTCGACGACCATGGACGCGCTGTCCACGGTGGACACGCTCTGGGCGTCCGCGCCGCCGAGGCCGATGCCGCCGATGAGCACCAGCGAGATGCCGACGCTGACCAGCAGCATGACGCTGCACAGAGCCAGCACCAGATACATCTTGCTGCGCATATCCAGCGCTTTTTTCTTTTGTGATTGGGTTTTGCCTGCCATGAAAGGCTCCTTTCGCGTGGGAGCATGGAGTGTTTACACAATATGTAAACTCATTTTACACCATTTCCCACCGGAACGCCAGTCTTTTTGCAATTTTTACATAATTTGAGTTCCGTTGTAGACTAAACGCATCAGCTAACCGAGGTGATTTAAACACACAGAGACATAAGAAAAGCAGTCTCTAAAGTAAAAAAGTGAGGTCTACAAAAT
>ERZ1026903.618-NODE-618-length-15610-cov-79.039023_pt1 | contig 15610 bp, 10 predicted proteins | sample MGYA00380180_ERZ1026903 | MGnify/ENA primary metagenome ERZ1026903 (study PRJEB33269, sample SAMEA4719816) | human gut metagenome | biome: human-associated habitat; feature: organic feature; material: feces | place: Cameroon | collected 2013-10 ... | reverse complement strand
ACGCAGATTTTTCTTTGCTGCTTTTTCTTTAGATGTGACGCAGATTTTTGACCTGCTCGGTCTGGGATGAAGAAAATTATCCGTGACGCAAGAATGTTCCGTTAACTCTGCGTAATCCGATGAAGAAAATTTAAAAATTATGAGTGTACAAAATGAAACGATGCAACATCTGATTGCATTCAATGGGTTCCGAGGGGGCAACAAGGGCAGCGCTAGCTGCCAGCCGCTCTCGGAGTATGACAAGACCATCTCGCTGCCCTGGCTGCACGAGATGGTGCTGCAGATTCGTGGCGAGAAGTCCATTCGCAGCGTGGACAGGGCTGATGAGGCCAAGATCGCCAAGGCGCAACAGAGAATCAAGGGGCAGTTGCCTTTCCGTTGTGCGCATTACTATCGTTTTCTGAAGAATCGAAGGGCGCAGGATAATGCTGATCCTACGGCTTTCCTCTTTCAGACTACCGTGGATGTGGATGATAAAGAGTATGTGGATCAGGCGATAGAGCGTGCGAGGGTGCTGAACTGCAGCGACACCATCTGGAAGGGGATGCTGCTGCATCTGGAGTATTCCGCCCGAAAGAAGCTGCATATCGATATCCGCATGCCGGTGGGGATGACCATCGAGGAGACGCAGCGTGCGTATTGCGAGGCGCTGGGTGTGCCTTATGATGAGAGCTGCATATCGCCTGAGAGAATGATTTTTATTACGGATAAGGATTCCGAGATTTACCGTTCGAAGGAGTGGTATGGGGTGCTGCCCGCAGAGGAGATTTCGTTGAGAAGAGAGGCCTTCGTGAAGAGGGGGCTGACGATTGACGGAAGAGCTTCTTCATCTGGTTTTTCTTCATCTGGTTCTTCTTCATCTGGTTTTTCTTCATCGGAATTACGCGGAAAAAACGGAACCTTAGCCGCTTTATCGGAAGGCTATTCGCCGCAGAATTTAAACGGAACCTTAGCCGCCTTAGGTGGGGGGAGTGGCTCTGCTGATGCGGATGGTTGCTCGGCTGATACAGGAACTCAAGGCGCTAGCCAATGGCCGCAAGGCCAAATCCGTTTTAATTCCGTGCGTAATCCGGGAAGCAAGAATGTTCCGATTCCTCCGTGTAATCCGATGAAGAAAATCAATGAAGAAAATCCGATGAAGAAAATCGATGAAGAAAATCCCGCAAGTGAGAAGAATCTCATAGCTTTCGAACTCTTCAAGGAGGCTGCGGGATTGTGCGGGATGGATATTGATACCGTGGGGTCCAGACATTCCTCTCTGCTTGCCATCATGAGCGCTGGTGCATCTAGAGTAATGAGCGAGGAGGAACTGATGAAGGTGGTGGCGAAGAAGATGCCTAGCTATTATGAGGAGCGAGACTGCCACCAGCTGATCCATGATTTCTATGCGAAATATGGAGACAGTTCGAAGCCTTTTTCGCGTGATGTAATCCGCATCAATGCCACGGCAGAGAAGGCTGCCAGCGGCTTGGTTGGGGGTACTATTATGGGGGATGCTGGGTACAGCTTGCTTGCCGGGGATTGCAAATCCCCGGGGCGCCTGGCGGGCTTTAATTCCGATGTTCAAAGTGAAGACGATGAATATCCTGCTCCGCCACCCATGCCCGAGAAACTGCCCAAGCTGGTAGAACTCCTGGTATCCAAGACTCCGGATATCTACAAGCCAGCCGTGGCTTGCGCCATCTTTCCGCCACTCGCCACGCACCTCTGGCGAACACGCTTCAGATATATTGATAACGTGGAGCATGAAGCAACACTTTCCGTGTGCCTGCTTGCCGGAACCGGTGCCGGAAAATCGTGCGTGCAGATGCCCATCAACTATATCATGGAGGATATCCGCAAGCGAGATAAGGAAAACATGCGCCGTGAAAAGGAATGGAAGGATGAAATGGTGCGAAAAGGTGCCAATAAAGATAAGCGCAAACGTCCGGAAAACCTTATCATCCAGGAGATTGATGCCGATATGACCAATCCGGCTTTCGTGATGCGTACTGCCGAGGCGCAGGAGCATTTTCTCTATACTTCCATGAACGAGCTCGACCAGTTTGACGCCCTCAGGGGAATGGGAAACCAGCAGTTTCGCATCATGTGCCTCGCCTTTGACCCAGGAAATACCTTCGGTCAGCAGCGCGTTGGTGTTCAGAGTGTTACGGAAAGAGTTACCATCCGGTTCAACTGGAATGCGTCTTCCACCATCGACAAGGGTCAGCGCTATTTCTCGAAGGTGCTGATAGACGGACCGCTGAGCCGCATCAATTTCTGCACTATCCCCGAACGGGAGATAGGCGAGGACATTCCTGTTTACGGCACCTACGACGAGGCTTATCGCACGGCTTTGAAGCCTTACATCGAGAACCTTTGCATGGCCACGGGACTTGTAGATTGTCCGGAAGCCTTCCAGCTTGCCACGGTGCTGAAGAACGAGAATGCCGAGTTTGCCCGCACCTCTCAGAACCGCATCTACGAGAATTTCAGTTTTCGTGCCAACGTGATAGCCTATCTCAAGGCATGCGTGCTCTATGTGGCGAATGGTTTCAAGTGGGAGCCTGAGATTGATGACTTTATCCGCTGGAGCGAGCGTTACGACCTGTGGTGCAAGATGCGTTTCTTTGGTGATATGATTGCGAAGGAAATGAACAGTGCCGAGAGAAGTTCGAAGCGTGGACCGGAGAATCTGCTGCAGCTTTTGCCCGATGTGTTCACCCTGTCGCAGTTGGAGGCACTCCGATTGGAACATGGATTGGAGCAGAAGGGCACCAAAGGCATCATCCGCCAGTGGGTTCACCGACAGTATATCGAGCGAATCAAGCCGCAGGGCGAGGAGGGGCGTGACAGTTACAGTTGTGACAGTTTTAGAAAGCTTAAGTATAGAAATAGTTTATAGTTTACAATTTATAGTTTATAGTTTTTTTTATGGAAATCATTTTGAAGCGTATTGCCAGGAAGGATGCCTATACCATTGGGCATCTGTATATCCTGAAGGATGGGGAGGTGACGAGAAAGGTGAATTGTGCCATGATGAACCCGCATCTGAAGCGTTGGTTCACAAGCACCTTCGACTACGGGTTGCTGAAGGGGGAGACCTATTTTTGTGATACCCTGGAGCCTACTTGGCGCAATCTTCTGGGGGTGGAGTTGAAGCCCGAAGAGGAGAATGTGCGATTGGGACGTGTGTCGGGCAAGAAGGCGCAGAAGATGAAGGGTGCCACGGCGATTCCCGAGGGCACTTACCCCGTGCTGGTTACCAAGTCGCCGAGATTTAAGGAGTGGTTACCCTATGTGCAGGGTGTGCCCGGTTTCGAGGGCATCCGGATTCATGTGGGTAATGAGCCGAAGGATACGCAGGGGTGTATTCTGGTGGGTGAGAACAAGGTGAAGGGCATGGTTGTGAATTCCCGCATCTGGCTGCATCGCCTGATGCAGCGCATTTCGGAAGCGAAGGAGCGGGATGAGGCCATCTGGCTTACCATTGTATAATAGACATATAATGGATGTATAATAGAAGAGGGCGTGCCACCAGGTGGATTTCCACTTGAAGCACGCCCTTATATTATAATGATTCCGCCAGGCGGAACTTTTCCTTAGAACAGCTTGGCGAATGCCTCGGCTGTCTTACCGGTATATACCTTCATCTCGGTGACTGGCTGGTAGCTGAAGTCCTTGAAGCTCAAAAGCTGGGCGGCAACAAACTGGCCATCCTGCGAGATGCATGCCTCTAACTTCATGTTGCCCATACCTACTGTAGAAACGGGGAATTTGCTGATGGCTGCCTCCATGTTCTCAGGGGCAGAAGAGAGGATGTTCTCCAGTTTTCTGCCATCCTCTATGGTGTACTCCTGTTCCTTTACCTTGAGCACGCTGTTGGTTGGCTTGTAAACAAGTTTCATAGTCCAACCCATGAAGCCTTTCTTTACCTCGATGTCGTTGAGTGCCATCAAATTCTCTGTCATTTCCAAATGATTTATCTTTGCCATAATAATGTTTCCTTTTCTAAATTTAATTGCTTTGTATATATATAATTGAACTGTTTTTTTCTTATTGAAGTTTTGCATGTGGCATCCTGCCGTCCCCGAAGGGGGCGAATGTGAATAACCGCTGGTGGAATGACCGAAGGGAATGGAACCTGCGGATAGTCAGACTACTCTCTCCAATCGTCCCCGAAGGGGGCGAACTGGAGCAAGGCTGGATGTGGTTCGCCCCCTTCGGGGACGATTTCTCCCTACTATTGGTTGTCCGCAGGTTCCATGACCTTCGGTCATTCCACCAGCGGTTATTGAAAGTTGGCCCCCTTCGGGGACCGGAGGTTACTTGCGAAACTTGAGTTTTTTAATAGGGGTGTACGATTCCTTATCGCATACCTGTAATCTGATACCAGATATCAGATGGATATACGATATATATGCTCATCAATAAAAATGAAAAAAGGAAACTAGCAGAGGAGACGCCGCAGGCAAATGACATAATATTTGCTGGCGACATCAAAGTGGATAGGGGCACTCTCCTGGCGGACAGGCTCCATGCCACCATAAAAGGCGGATAAAAGGGTGGATAATAAACGGATTCTATGTAAGAGCAATCTACTTGCTGCCTGATTGCCACCATGAATATTGCCACTCGGCAATAATCGCTGAGGACGCTCGCTGCATGCTCTGTAGGCCTGTGAAGAGGCATCTTCTAACTGAGCATCCTGCTGCTTGTCGTGGTGCTCTACCTTCGCCAAGCCGTCCTTCTTCGGGAGGGCTCCGGAAGCAAATTTAGAAGCAGCCGATACATCGCCATGACCTATTAAGACCATGGATACAATCAAAAGAATGTATCGCACCAGCTGCTTCATCATTACCTAAATCTAAATTTTATTCAAAACCTAAATTATGATTTTGAAAACCCACTTTTTTATATAATTTTTAATAACTTCTTGCGATGATGACACGGGCCACGGCTGGCTTGCCGCTTACCATATCTACACCAGGAGTCTGCTCGTAAGCGAATGGCACGCAACGGATAGTTGCCTGTGTCTCCTCCTTGATCTTTGCCTCGGTCTCGGCTGTACCGTCCCAGTGGCAGAGGAAGAAACCGCCATTCTTCACGCGCTCCTTGAACTCCTCGTAGTTGTCGCACTCGTATACGTGAGCATCACGATAAGCACGAGCCTTCTCGAAGATGTTCTCCTGAATCTCGTCGAGCAGGTTCTTCACGCGCTCTACGATGCCATCGAAGCTGACGTTCTCCTTCTCCAATGTATCACGACGCATAATCTCGATGGTGTTGTTCTCCAAGTCGCGGCCACCCATGGCGAGGCGCACTGGAACACCCTTCAGCTCATAGTCGGCAAACTTGAAGCCAGGACGCTTAGCGGTGTTGTCATCATATTTCACGCTGATGCCCAGCTCGCGGAGCTGGTCGATGACCGGCTGCAACTTGGCTGTGATCTGAGCCAACTGCTCATCGCCCTTGTTGATAGGAATGATAACCACCTGGATTGGAGCCAGCTTTGGAGGCAATACCAGTCCGTTGTCATCGCTGTGAACCATGATGAGGGCACCCATCAATCGGGTAGAAACGCCCCATGAAGTAGCCCAAACGTACTCAGGCTTGTTCTCCTTGTTCAAATATGTTACGTCGAAGCTCTTGGCGAAGTTCTGGCCCAGGAAGTGGGATGTACCACTCTGCAGCGCCTTTCCATCCTGCATCATAGCCTCGATGGTATAAGTGTTCAAGGCACCGGCGAAGCGCTCGGTCTCGCTCTTCACACCCTGCAATACAGGCACGCCCATATACTTCTCGGCGAACTCAGCGTATACCTTCAGCATCTCCTGAGCCTTTGCCTCAGCCTCTTCCTTGGTGGCGTGGGCTGTATGGCCCTCCTGCCAGAGGAACTCTGAAGTGCGGAGGAACGGACGGGTACGCATCTCCCATCGCATCACGTTGCACCACTGGTTGCAGAGGATAGGGAGGTCGCGCCAGGAATGAATCCAGTTCTTGTAGGTGTTCCAGATGATGGTCTCGGAAGTAGGGCGGATGATGAGCTCCTCATCGAGCTTTGCATTCGGATCAACCTCCACCTCGGTGCCATCCTCTGTAGAGCGCAGGCGATAGTGTGTAACCACGGCACACTCCTTGGCGAAACCAGCCACGTGCTCAGCCTCACGAGAGAAGAAGCTCTTCGGGATGAGGAGAGGGAAGTATGCGTTCTGTACACCAGTCTGCTTAAACATCTTGTCGAGCTGCTGCTGCATCTTCTCCCAGATAGCGTAGCCGTATGGTTTGATGATCATACATCCGCGAACTGGCGAGAGCTCTGCGAGGTCAGCCTTCACAACCAAGTCGTTGTACCACTGACTGTAGTTATCAGCGCGCTTGGTCAAATTCTTAAGTTCTTTAGCCATATTCCTATTTATATTTCTTTTTTTTTATATTTTCACTTTATATATAATAATGTATAGCGCCCTGGGCGGAGAAGGGGAAGCCTTGATGGAAGGGTCATCCTGAGTCTCCCGAAATTGGCATTTAGGGGAATTCCTACATGGAAATAGGCATTTTCCCTGCCTTAATTCGGCAAATACATGTAAATTTGCATGCAAAATTACAAAAAAAATATTAGAAACCTATCATTTTTGGGGAAAAATAAGTATCTTTGCACCAAAAAATAGGTTTATTGAACAATTATAACATAATTATAGGAGAATTTTAAAATGAAAAAGATGAATTTAACTGCAGCAGCGCTCTCTATGCTGCTTGTTCTTGGTAGTTGTGGAACCAATCAGCAGACAGGTACTGCCGTAGGTGCTGGTTCTGGTGCTGCTTTGGGTGCTCTCGTTGGCGGTTTGCTGAACAATAGCCATCGTGGAACAGGTGCTGCAGTAGGTGCTGCCATCGGCGCTGCCGTGGGTGGTACTGCGGGTAACTTGATTGGAAAGCACATGGATAAGGTAAAGGCAGAGGCTGCGGCTGTGAAGAATGCACAGGTATCCACAGTGACTGATGCCAACGGACTGACTGCCGTGAAGGTGACCTTCGATTCTGGTATCCTCTTCCCATTGAACGGTTCTACTCTCAACGCCAATGCCAAGAACGATTTGGCTAAGTTTGCTCAGGTGTTGAAGAACAACAGCGACTGCGAGGTTGCTATCCAGGGTTATACTGATGCTACAGGTTCTGACGCCGTAAACGTTCCTCTGAGTGAGAACCGTGCCAAGGCGGTATACAACTATCTTTCTTCTTGCGGCGTATCTGCAAGTCAGGTAAAGAGCGTACAGGGTCTGGGTTCTTCTAACCCAGTGGTTGATACCAAGGCTGCATGTGCCCAGAACCGCCGTGTAGAGGTTTATCTCTATGCTAGCCAGGCAATGGTTAACGCTGCCAACAACGGTACTTTGAAGTAAGAATCTTTCTTTGCTTCGAAGTTAGGAAAGAAGTAATAAATCGACTTTAAATTTTTTGTTTTTCAATCTATGGTATTGAAAAAAGTTAGAAATATTATCAAATGGGTGGTGGTGCTGTTTTTCAGCACCACCATTCTTGCTGTAGTAGCCTACCGTTTCATCCCGGTGTATCTCACTCCGCTGATGATTATCCGCTGCTTTCAGCAAGTGGCTGATGGCGAGAGTATTACACTGCATCATCATTGGGTTTCGATGGAGAAAATCTCGCCCCACATGCCTGTGGCGGTGATGGCGAGTGAGGATGCCCGTTTTCTGAAGCATCATGGTTTCGACTTTGATGCCATTGAGCATGCGGCGAAGAACAACGCCCGTGGCGGCAAGGTGCACGGTGCCAGCACCATCAGTCAGCAGACGGCGAAGAATGTGTTCCTCTGGCCGGGCCGTTCGTGGACGCGCAAGGGATTCGAGGTATATTTCACCTTCCTCATCGAACTGATGTGGAGCAAGCAGCGCATCATGGAGGTTTATCTCAACAGCATCGAGATGGGTCCCGGAATCTATGGCGTGGATGCCGTGGCGGAGTATCATTTCGACAAGAAGGCGCAGGATCTGTTTCGTGGCGAATGTGCCCTGATAGCGGCCACGCTGCCTAATCCCCGCAAGTTCAGCTCCCTGCATCCTAGCGCCTACATGAAGAAGCGCCAGCGCCAGATAGAACATCAGATGAAGTTCATCCCTTCCTTCCCGAGAGAAGGTGAGGATTACGACCCGGGTACTGCCGTGGGAGGATATAGGGGGAAGTGATTCTTAGTTGATAGTTTATAGTTTATAGTTGATAGGGGTGACCTTAAAATAGTTTTTTGCCTCAAATATTGATTCATGGATTTACTGAAAGACTTGAACGAAGCGCAGCAACAGGCTGTGAGTTATATAGATGGACCTTCGCTGGTGATAGCCGGCGCAGGTTCCGGAAAGACGCGTGTGCTTACTTATAAGATTGCCTATCTGCTGCAGCAGGGGATGAAGCCCTGGAGCATCATGGCACTCACCTTTACCAACAAGGCGGCCCGCGAGATGAAGGAGCGTATCGGAAAACTGGTGGGCAACGACCTGGCTCAGCATCTCTACATGGGCACCTTCCATAGCATCTTCTCCCGCATCCTGCGTGCCGAGGCGGAGCATATCGGATTCAACAGCAATTTTACCATCTATGATGAATCCGACTCCCGTTCGCTCATCAAGGCGATTGTGAAGGAGAAGGGGCTGGACGAGAAAACCTACAAGCCGGCTGCCGTGCACGCCAAGATTTCGAAGGCGAAGAACAACCTGATGAGTGCAGAGGCTTATGATGCCGATGCCGACATCTTTATGCAGAACAAGCGCAGCAACATGGAGAAGATGGGCGAGGTGTACAGGGAATATGTGCAGCGATGCAAGCAGGCGAACGCCATGGATTTCGACGACCTGCTGGTGCTTACCTTCCAGCTTTTCAGAGACCATGAGGAGGTGAGACGCAAGTATGCCGAGAGGTTTGACTTTATCCTGGTGGATGAGTATCAGGATACCAACCATGTGCAGATGTCGATCGTGATGCAGCTGTGCAGGGAGAAGTTGCGCGTGTGTGCCGTGGGCGATGACTCGCAGAGCATCTACAGTTTCCGTGGCGCCAACATCGACAATATCCTCAACTTCCAGCATCAGTTGCCGGGCACCCGCCTCTTCAAGCTGGAGCAGAACTACCGCAGTACGCAGACCATCGTGGAGGCGGCAAACAGTCTGATTCGCCGCAACCGCAACCAGATTCCCAAGGAGGTGTTCAGCCGGAATGCCGAGGGCGAGAAGATTCAGTATAAGCCAGCCTACAGCGACAAGGAGGAGGCGCTGATTGTGGCGAAGGACATCAAGCGCATCAAGCGCGAGGACGATTGCGGCTATGATGATTTCGCCATTCTCTACCGCACCAATGCCCAGAGCCGAAGCTTCGAGGAGGAGTTCAGAAAGCAGGGCATTCCTTACCGCATCTACGGCGGACTGAGCTTCTACCAGCGCAAGGAAATCAAGGATATCATTGCTTATTTCCGACTCGTGGCGAACCCGGACGATGAGGAGGCGATTAAGCGAATCATCAATTATCCGGCGCGCGGCATCGGTGCTACCACGGTGGCAAAGGTGGCTGCCTGCGCCCACGAGAACCAGGTGAGCATCTGGGAGGTGATAGGCGAGGCGGCGCATTACGGGCTGAACGTGAACAAGGGTACCTTGACAAAGCTGGAGAATTTCCGACTGCTGATCAGTTCGTTCATCGACCGCTCGCATACGCTTGATGTGTATGCCCTGGGCGATGCCATCATCAAGGAGGCGAGAATCAGCGAGGATATCATGCAGGGCAAGGATGCCGACGACCTGGCAAGACAGGAGAACCTGGAGGAGTTCCTGAGCGGTATGCAGACCTTTGTGGCTGAGCGCCAGGAGGAGGGAAGGATGGATGAGACTTTCCTGACGGATTTCCTGCAGGATGTGGCGTTGCTGACGGATGCCGACAGTGAAGGCGAGAAGGATGAGCCGAGGGTTTCGCTGATGACGGTTCATGCGGCGAAGGGTCTGGAATTTGCCACGGTTTTCGTGGTGGGTTTGGAGGAGAACATTTTCCCGAGTCCGATTGCGGCTACCACGATGAGGGAGCTGGAGGAGGAGCGCCGCCTGTTGTATGTGGCGATAACCCGTGCCGAGAAGCATTGCATCCTGACGAATGCGCAAAACCGGTTCAGATATGGCAAAATGGAGTTTGACAATCCGAGCCGCTTCATAGAAGAGATTGATCCTGAGTTGATTGAGGAAGAGGGAATGAATTCGAGATCATCATTTGGTGGCTATGGAAGAAGAAGTTCCTATGGTTCAGATAGAAGTTCCCGCAGAGATTCTTATGGTTCAGATGGCGGTTATGGCGGAAGAATGCCATGGGATTCTAAGTCTGTGTCATCGCAGTTTAAGGCAGATCCGAAGCCATCCTATACATCGCCGAAGCCAAAGCCAACTGCATCATCTGCATCATTCTCTTCATCATTAAAGCCTGCATCTGCTGCATCATCATCTTCTTCACCAAAACCAGCATCATCCTCTTCTTCTTCTCTTCGAGAAGGATGCAAGATAGAGCATCAGCGTTTCGGCATTGGTGAAGTATTGAAGCTTGAAGGCTCTGGCGAGAATGCCAAGGCAACGGTGGCATTCGCTCATGCCGGCACCAAGCAGCTTCTGCTGAAGTTTGCAAAATATACGATTATCGAATAGAAGCCTATGAGGGTGTGTCATCAATCCATGCCACACCCCCGTGGGCTTTCCTTTTATCCCTCTACCTTAAAATACCTTAATATTTTTATGCTTTCTTTGCATTTCTTATCTTTTTTCCTTAAATTTGTACTGTTTTTTAAGAACATGAATTTTAATTTAATCATATTTAGGAACAATGAAAACAAAACACTTGAAAATCAGGCTGTTCTCATCCTTGATCGTGATGGGAAGCCTCTTGGTAACCGGTTGTTCTGATAGCGACTATGATTTCAACAACATAGATGCTACCATTGGAATCGGAGGAGATGGGTTGGAATTGCCAGTCAGCAATACCGATAACATCAAGCTATCAGAAGTGCTCGACCTGGAGGAAAACGGCTCCGTGGTGGCTGATGCCTCTACCGGATTCGACTATGTATTCCGCCAGCAGGGAAATGATGTGGAGGCGGCTCATCCTTTTATCAACAGCATCACGGTGGCACGCCGACAGTCAAGCTCTAGCAATATCACGCTTTCGTTCAACTCTTCGGCTCGAAATTCAAGAGCATCAAGAACTGCAGTCATGCTCCATGGCGAGGGCGACGTGTTTGATTTCTCTTACGAGGGTAACAAGCCTCAGGAGGTGGAAGAACTGACTGCTGCCGAGGTGAGCAGCACCATCAACCTGAAGGTTGACTTCCAGAACCTGGCTAGCATGGTAGAGAAATTCGACAAGATTACCCTTACCTTCCCATCCTATATGAAACTTGCCGTGGATGGAAAGCCGGTTGAGGGCAATACCATCACATTAAATAATGTGTATACTTCGGAAGATTTGGAGAAGAAGATTGACATCGTGGGACTCGATTTCACCAAGAAGGATGAACTGGGCGAACTGAAAATCGCAAAGACTTCACTTGGCGATAAGATTCAGCTCACCGGTAAGGTTCACATGGCGGTGGAAACCAGCAACTACTCTTTTTCATCCGGTATCTCATCCGTTTCCATGAAGAACAATCTCTCGATGAGCGATATCAAGATTACCGGCGCTACGGGTAAGTTTAACCCAACCATCAACCTGAATACCCTGGGCAATGTCCACATCTCGGGCATTCCAGACTTCCTGAAGGATGGCAACGTGGTGGTGGATCTCTATAATCCGCAAATCTATCTCACACTCAACAGCAACCTCGGTATCGAGGGCTTTGCGGGCGGTACGCTCAAAAGTCTGAAGGATGGCAAGGAAATCGCCAGCGTTGAGGTGCCTGAGTTTGCCGTCAAGGCGAATGGCACTACCCATGTGGTAATCTGCCGAAATGCTGCGGCAACGGAAGCTGGCAGCGACGTGGAGAAAGTGGAGGTTCCAAATCTTTCTAATCTCGTGAAGACCATGCCTGATGAGATTACCTTCCAGGCAAACGCCAGAGCCAACAATCAGAAGGCTGGTACCTTTAAGTTGGGCTATCATGGCTACGAGGTGGCTCCATCTTACAGCATCGATTCGCCTATCGCCTTTGCCGAGAATGCCTGCATCGAATATTCCGATGATTTGGACGGATGGAACGACGATATCAAGGATTTGAACATGGCGGATGGAGCCTATGTCCAGTTGTCTACCCAGGTAACCAGTTGTGTGCCAGCTTATCTCAACGTGAAGGCAACCCCTGTGGATGTGTACGGAAGAGAAATCAGCAAGGACGAACTGGAGGTGGAGATTACGGGCGAAATCAAGGCTTCTGCCGATGGCACGACCCCAGCCACATCGCCTCTTACCGTGAAGATTCTGCAGAAGAAAGCAGATGCCTTCAAGAAGCTCGACGGCTTGAAGGTGGTGGTTTCGGGTAAGGCCAAGGGCGAGGGCGGAAATGCCGTTACGGGCGTGGTGCTCAATGCCGAGAAGCATACCTTGAAGTTGAACGACATCAAGATTAAACTGGTAGGAAAGGTGATTGGTGATTTTAATTAAATCGAGAAATCTCTTTCGAAGATGATTTTAATTGAATAACAGTTAAGTAGATGATTATGAAGATTTTATCAAAGAAATATATCCTCTCGGCATCCCTGCTGATGCTGGGTGGCGCAGCGATGGCGCAGAACTTGAACTCTGCCTATTTCACTGAGGGCTATCACTATCGCCACAACCTGAATCCTGCCTTTGGCGATTCATGCAGTTTCATCTCTATCCCGGCTTTGGGAAACATCAGCGTGAATACCCGTGGTAACTTCGGCTATCAGGACGTGGTGATGAAGAATCCGATGTACGGACAGCCGGGACAGAAGCGAATGACCACCTTCATGAACCCTTACATCTCTACGGGCGATGCGCTGAAGGGGTTCAGCAAGGGCGACAATAAGATTGTGGGCGACGTGAACCTCACCATCCTTGCCGCTGGCTTCAAGGCGTTTGGCGGATACAACACCATCGAACTGAGCGAGAAGACCAGCTTCGGCATGGTGCTTCCTTACGAGCTCTTTGAGTTTGCCAAGAATACGGGCAACCAGAATTACAACATCGGCGACGTGAGTCTGCGTGCCCGTTCATACGCTGAGCTGGCGCTGGGCCATTCCCATCAGATTAACGAAAAACTGAGAGTGGGTGCCAAGTTGAAGTTCCTGCTGGGTGTGGGCGCTGCCGACGTGGATTTGAAGAATGTGCAGGCTAATCTGGCGGGCACAGACCAGTGGACGCTTTCGGGTCAGGGCACTGCGCAGGTTTCCGTGAAGGGTTTTACTTACAAGAGCAAGGTTTCGGAGTACAACGACCCTAACCATGTTTCGCCAGACGGCACACAGGGCAAGTATGAGCATGTGGACGATGTGGACGTGGATGGATTCGGACTGAACGGATTCGGCATGGCACTGGATCTGGGTGCTGAATATAAGATTAACGACGACTGGAGGGTGAGTGCTGCCGTGATGGACCTGGGTTTCATCAACTGGAGCAATAACATGAAGGCGGTGAATGCCAAGAACCAGTTTGTTTTCAACGGTTTCCATGATACCACTGTGGGCAGCGGTTCGGGTGGAACCCTGGATGACAAGATGGACAGTTATGGCGACCAGCTTTCTGATTTCGCCAATCTGAAGGATATGGGCGATGCCGGAAGCCGTTCTACGGCGTTGGCTGCTACCATCAATCTGGGTGCTGAATACACCCTGCCTATGTATAAGAAGCTGTCGTTCGGAGCCCTGAGCAGTACCCGTCTGAACGGTTCCTACACCTGGACTGAGGGTAGGGTGAGTGCCAACTGGAAGCCTCTGAGCTGGCTGGATGGCGGCGTGAACTTCGCCGTGAACAGTTTTTCTACCAGCATGGGTTGGGTGCTGAATATCCATCCTAGCGGCTATAACCTCTTCATCGGCATGGATCATCTTCTGGGCAAGACCAGCAAGGAGTTCATCCCTCTGAGTTCCAACGCCAGCATCGCCATCGGCATGAATGTGGCGTGGGGTGGTGTAAGCCAGAAGAAACTGGAGAAGGAATCGAAGAAAAAGGCAGTAGCCGAGTTGTAATACGAAAGCAGCTGCGACCGAGTTGTAATACGAAAGAAGCCTGTTTAGCAGATTCGCTAAACAGGCTTTCTTATAATGCTTCGTTATCTATAATGCTTCGTCATCCGGCCGCTGAATCTGCGCTGGCGTTTTCAGCTTGGGCAGATGGCGCTTCTTTCTGAGCCATGCAGCTTTGCGCTGCTCGTAATCTTCGCGGTGGCGTTCAAGGAAATTATCTGCCATGATTCTATCAAATAAAATCTATCAAATAAATTCATTCAAATGATGAACTTATTCCTTGAATCGGCTGTAAATCACCTTGATCTGCACAGGACCTGATGCTACCTTGTTTCCACTCTTATCCAGGGTGTAATCCTTGTTGGCATCATCCGTAGCCTTGATGAGACGGGTAGAAGAGAGCGACATATCGTGGTTGATCTTGGTAACCACCGTAGAGTTGTTGATGGTGCTCGTCTTCAGCGTCACTGGTACCAGCATCACCTTGTTCCAGTTAGGATGCTTGTTCACCCAGTTGGCATTCTTCTTCTCGCCCTCCAGCTTGGCATTATGCATCTTCGTAACCAGGTTACTGATATTATAGAAGGTATAAGCGTTCTTCCTGCTTGTAGAGGCACTGTAGGATGCCGTATACGAAGAACGGTTGTCCGTGAGCTTGCTCTGCTCGAAGAAGGCATTCAGGCTGTCGGCCTCAACCATCAGAATGGTGGAAGGAGCGCTGAACTGATACTTGCTGTCTTCTACATTATTCATTCTAGGGAATGAGATAGAGGCTGTGTTGAGCGTATCCTTCTCGTGACCCTTGATGATGTCTTCCACTGGCAGCGTTACCTCGGTGAAGATTCCGGCAGGCGACTTGATGAAGGTACACTCCTCGTTGCTGGCCAGCTTCTCCAAAGTCTTGGTATCGTTGGTAATCTTGTTGAGCTGAAGTACCTCCTCGGTTCCGTCGAAGCGGTTGTAGGTGTAGCCCGTAACAATGCTGTCGTTGCCATGAGAATCCTTCACGGTCTTCTGAATCTTCCAGTAGAGCTGCAGCTCGGTGTTCCAGATGTTGGCCACGTTTCCGATACCGCCGGTGTTCTTGATGTAGAATCCAGGGCATACGTTGTTGAGGAAGCGGTAGTTAGACTTGAAGTACTCCGGATGCTCCACGTAGGTGTTCATGATGTAGGTACCGTAGTTCTTGTAGGTCTTTCCGTCTCTCGCCTTGTAAGGCCCGTTGAGATAGATTCTGAACGCCATGGTAGAGCCCTCGCTCAGGTTGTAGGTGGCGCTGGCGTGGTAGTTGTCCTCGCTAACCCATCCGCCCTTGAAGGCATCATAGTCGGAGTAATATTCCTCGTCTTCCGTCATCGGCTTGCTCATCTCGTATGCCGTCACCTTCATGGGTGCCAGCGAATCGCCGTAGATGGTTTTGTAGGAAACCAGCAGGAAGCAGGAGTCTGCCT
>ERZ1026903.608-NODE-608-length-15746-cov-1088.772290_pt1 | contig 15746 bp, 20 predicted proteins | sample MGYA00380180_ERZ1026903 | MGnify/ENA primary metagenome ERZ1026903 (study PRJEB33269, sample SAMEA4719816) | human gut metagenome | biome: human-associated habitat; feature: organic feature; material: feces | place: Cameroon | collected 2013-10 ... | reverse complement strand
ATTAAGGGTTATTCAAATTGTTGGATTACAGACGACACTTTAGTTGCAGACGTTGGACCCCATTCAACTCAACGGCGTACCTCATTTCCCCAACGTATCACATATTGTCGTACTTGTCAAGTAGAAAATAATGTGCAATTTTCAGTTCAAATATGTGCAACATTATTTGCAAATAGTATTGACATATAGGTGAAAATATGTTATATTATAATTGTCAAAAGGAAATAAACAAAATAAAGAAAAAAGGAGAAAAATAATGGAAGTAGGAAAATTATCACATAAGATTTTAAACGCATGTTTTCACAGAATTGATGTTATTTCAGATTTTGAAATGTGGGTAGATAATAACTGGGGGGATGAATTAACGATAGTAGTGAATAAAGAACAAAACACATATATGTACTCGTATGGTAATGTTAGAACTGTTATTGATAATACAAATGATTACATATGGTATAAATTTAAAGAATAGTAATTAACTAAATAGGATAAAAGGAGAAAAAATATGGTTAAAATTTATGAGGTAGACCCAAAAAAGAGCTTACAAGATATAATGTTTGACGCATGGGAGCAATATCCAATAGTATTTATCAATGGAATACCGCATAGAACATTATTGTTGACACTTGCGTATGATTTCAAAAATGATATTTATGAAATCTATAAAAAGAGCGACAGTTATTTTGAGTCGCCGATTGCAATTTATACTGCACAAGACATTAAAGAAGTAATTGGTTACGAAAAGGTTACTATGTTTTCGCGTGAAACAGATTGAAAGGAGATATAATATGTTTAATTTAACTAACCTTATAACCACGTTATCCGATATGGGAGTTAAAGTATTAATTCCATTTGATGATTTTTTCTGTTTGGATGTTTAAAGGGAAATATGAGATAACACTCACAAAAGAAGAAATTGATAAATTAATAAAAGAACTCGGGACAGATAACGCAATACAGATTATAGGTTTACTCGCAATAGCAAAAGGTGAAGTAGAAGAAATAAAAGAAAGAAAACTGATATAGAAAATTCAAACATTGTTAAAAAATTAACCAACGTACCAGAAAAGGAGAAAAAAACAATGACAACTATTTTTGCAAAAAATGTTAGAAAAATTTTACACAAGAAAATTAAGGGTTATTCAAATTGTTGGATTACAGACGACACTTTAGTTGCAGACGTTCAACCGTTAGGTATTTACACTTACCACTTTACCATTTCCAACATATCCGCACACATTTCACAAGGTTTAACCTATGAACAGGTAGCAAAAGATATTATAAAAAATTACAGAAACTATATTCTTTCAGAGCACTTTTATTTAAAATAAAGCAATAAACTATTGACAATAAGTGTTAAATATGTTATTATAATAATGTAATAAGAAATTACAAGTTACAATTGCCAGAGGTGTGGCGGTAATCAAACCGCCCACCTAAACCCCAAAAAATTTAAAAGTATGATAGAGCTCATTATTGTTTAACGTGAAACATTAAAATGGTGCAATTCCATTTACTTTTATTCCCTCAAAGAGGGTAGCATAAAAATACAAAAAAGATTTAAAGAAAAGGAGAAAAAACTATGGCAAGATTACCAATGGTTACAAGAACCATCACAACAACAAAAGTCAACGTTCTTTGCTTAGACATTGAGCACGCAGAACCATGTAACAGAGTTGTTACAATTCCACGTACTTACAAGGATGAGGAGACCATCTTAAAGAAAGTAAAACCACTGTTAGAAACAGAGACGTTGAAAGTTGTTCACGTAGTGGACACAGAAGCAGAAGAGACTCTTTACGGCATGACAGAACAGGAGTTTGTAGAACACGCTAAACCACTGTTAGATAGAACAGGAAAAACAGAAGAAGCAACCGAAACAGAAAATGAATAATTAAAAAGGAGAATAGAAAATTATGAATACAATTAAATTTACATCAAGAGAGTTTACACCAGTTGAAAAGTATCTTATGACAATCTCACCAGACATTATATCTATGAAAGATGTACAAGACGGTGAAAAAATTGTAGTTGACGGATATCTCGCGTTTGAAGATGTTAAAGAAAAAACTGGGGAAGTTGTAGACGTATTAAGTATTATTACACCAGAGAAAAAAGTTTACAGCTGTCAGTCACAGACGTTTAAGCACTCAATTAGAGACATTCATGAGGTAATGGAAAACACACCATTTACAGTAATTAAAATCAGTGGTACAACAAAAGCAGGACGTGATTTTATCAATTGTGTTCTTGATGTAGAATCAATCAGATAAATTTGATTTTAACAGGGGGGGCAACCCCCCTTTTTTATTAAAGGGGTGAAATTATGGCAAAAAAGCGAAAACAGACAGAAGCAGAGAAGCTATACGCAAAACAATTAAAAAGAATTAAACAATTTATTCGTAGAGCTGAAAACCGTGGTTTTATCTTTGAAGAAAATATAATTCCACAAAAGCCTAAAAAAGTAACAAAAGCAAGCGTAAGAAAATTAGAGAGATTAACGCCAGAAAAGTTATATAAAAAATCTTTATACCTGGATGAACCAACAGGTGAAGTAGTAGAAGCGCAGAAAAGGCGAAAAGAAGAACGAAAACAATCCGCTAAAAAAGCGGTTAAAACTAGAAAAGAAAGACAAAAAGCAAGACGAAACTGGACTAAAGAGGATGCAGAAAAAAACAGAGAACAACTTCCAACAGAGGGTAAAGAGTCGTTTAAAAATACGATAGAGGAATTTGTAAGTCGTTTACAAATTGATACAAGTTGGTTAGGGAAAAAAAGACGTCGACCTATAGCATTACAAGAAACAATACACTCACAAGGTATATTAATGAATTTAATCAACCAACAAATAGAGTTATATGGCGAAGAAGAAATAGGTAACAGACTACAATCAAATTCTGATAAATTATCCGAGCTATTATCTATAATATTATGGGATAGTAAAGCAGAAGCAATACAGTCAGCAACTAGAGTATTTGCTGAAACAATAACAGGTAATAGTTTAATGCCCTCACAGTTACAAGAATTAGAACAAGAATCAGAATATAACGAAGATTACGAGCAACCAGAATGAAGCAACGCGAATATCGTTATTTTATGGGTGATTTTGAAACAACTGTGTATAAAGGGCAAGTAAACACAGAAGTTTGGGCGAGTGCCATTGTGGAATTATTTACAGATGAAGTAGTAATTCTGCATAGCATAGCTGAAACTTTTGATTATTTAGTATCACTTAATACCAACGTAGTTGTGTATTATCATAACTTAAAATTTGATGGTGCTTTTTGGTTGTCATATTTGTTAGTTGATAAAAAATTCAAACAAGCATATGACAAAATTGGTGATAAAGAAACTGACGTTAAATGGAAACAGCAATTTAAAATGTTTAACAATACATTTAAATATTCAATATCGGATAGAGGTATGTGGTATTCTATAATTGTGAAAGTAAAAAACCATTTTATAGAAATACGCGACTCCCTTAAACTTTTGCCATTTTCAGTTAAAAGAATAGGTGAAAGTTTTGGTACAAAGCATAAAAAATTAGAAATGGAATATACTGGTTTTAGATATGCTGGTTGTGAGATAACAAAAGAAGAACAAGAGTATATAGCAAATGACGTTCTAGTTGTTAAAGAAGCATTAGAAATAATGTTCAAACAAGGTCACAATAAATTAACTATAGGCTCATGTTGTCTGGAAGAATATAAAAACATTTGTAGACATTCGTTGTCAATACAACTAGATTATGCAGAAATGTTTCCCGATTTATACGAATTTAAAATTGATAAGCAAAAGCATAAATATGATAACGCCGGGGATTGGCTGCGAAAATCATATAGAGGTGGGTGGTGCTATCTAGTAAAAGGAAAAGAAAACAAAATCAAGACAAACGGTACAACAGCAGACGTAAACTCGCTTTACCCATCTATGATGTCTAGTAAAAGCGGAAATAAATACCCTATTGGATTGCCTAAATTTTGGTGTGGTAATTATATTCCAGATGAAGCTTTAAAAGAAAATATGTTTTACTTTGTCCGAATAAAAACAAGGTTTTACATAAAAGATGGATATTTACCATTTATTCAAGTAAAAGGTGATTTAAAATATAAGGGTACAGAATCACTAGAAACTAGTGACGTTTATAACCACGACAATGACGAATATTTCCCATATTATATAGACAAAGATGGAAATATACAACAAGCCAAAATAGAACTAACTCTAACAATGACAGATTTTCAACTAATAAAAGAACATTACGAATTAGTTGATTTTGAGATACTTGATGGCTGTTATTTCTATTCTATGGTAGGTATTTTTGACGAATATATTAACAAGTATGCAAAAATAAAAAAGGAAAGTAAAGGAGCACTAAGAGAGTTAGCAAAGCTTTTCTTGAATAACCTATATGGGAAAATGGCTAGTAGCACCGATTCGTCATTCAAAATAGCGTATGTGAAAGATGATAAATCCATAGGTTTTATGCAAGTAGTAGAGAACGAAAAGAAGCCGGGTTATATTGCTATCGGCTCTGCTATCACATCCTATTCAAGAAATTTTACAATCAGAGCTGCCCAAAAAAATTTCTACGGTGCTAATAAAAGGGGGTTTATATACGCAGACACGGACAGTATACATTGTGATTTATTACCAGAAGAAATAAAGGGAATAGACATTGACGATAAAGAATTTTGTTGCTGGAAACTGGAAAGCTGTTGGGATAAAGCCATATTTACCAGGCAAAAGACGTATATTGAACATGTTACACATGAAAACCTTTTACCGCTTGAAGAAGACAATCAATACAACAACATTAAATGTGCCGGCATGCCTAAGAAATGCAAAGATTTATTTGAACTGTCAATGCAAGGAAGTGCAGACATAAGCGAAAACTGGAGTGACGAAGAAAAAGAGTTTTTATTTGATAAATATAATAAACCGATTGTAAGAGACTATAGTGATTTTAAGACTGGGTTAAAAGTACCAGACAAGTTACGACCAATTCGTATACGTGGTGGTGTCTTACTTGTAAACACAACATATGAAATGAGGTGAAAAAATGGATTACTGGCAGTTATTAGAACTTATAATATCCGGGTGTGATAATACAGATTGCTCTCACTGTGAATTAGAATTAATATGTGAAATTAATGGAATTACGCCATTATATGTTAGTGAATATTTATCTGAATGTGAAAACCAGTTAATAGAAGCAGAAAAAAATGGGTAAATAAAATAGCATGAGGTGAAGAAAAAATCTTCATTACTCATGCTATTTCTATATCTGTAACTCTTGTACCGTTTAAAGCGGTCAGCGAAACCGAAAAGTAAACAGGCAGTATTCTTTCAACTGTGCTACCCTGTTTATTCATTAACGGAAACAAAAGCAGATACCTAATAACTTAAAGCTGATAAAACAGCTTCTTTGCAACGCATATCTTTGAACCTAAAACAACCGTGTTCAAAGAAGTAGCGTAAATTAGATAGGAAAAAATCATTACGCTTTAGCATAACATAGTTGATATTGTGGTCATCAGTTGTAACTGATATTTTAGTCAAGAAAGAACTATCCGCTTTATCATCACAGTAAATCAAACCGCTTTCTGCATATTCACGTAGTGCAAAATCACTTCCTTTATACCTTAGTGTGCAAAGATATTTTGATTTTCCTGTTGGCTTTTCAACAAAAGCCTTGTTATCATTTAGATATACACATTCACTACTATATGCAGTATAGCTATTTTTAGCAAATGCTCTATTAAACCCACTATTTTTTTGCTCTATACTTGCACTTTCAATATAGCCTTGTTCAAGAACAAAACCGTCACCCCTTAAAAACTTTGTATCATCTTTAAGCCTACCAGAAATACCCATTTCAACATAATAAGGGTTGATAATACTAACAGGGTTACTTAACATATACACTGGAACGTACCGTACTTGTTCACCTTGACCCCTTGCAATTGATGTATGAATACTGATAAATTTTTTAGTTTCATTGTCACAATAGTGATTTGTTTCACTCTGAAATTCATCAAAAATCATACGTTGAATATCTGAAAATAAGTGGCTATATTTTTTAATCTGGTCTGCATTGTTTAAGCTTAAAGCATAACCACAGCTTTTGTCATTTAAAAACAATTCTTGAAACGTTCCTTTTGCTCTTCTTTTAGAAGTCATAGTATAATTAGGAAAAAATAAACTACCTAAATCTTTATAGAACTTACCAACAATATCATCCAGTTCATAATTGTATCTGTACAAAACCCCAAACTTTTCGCCCTTATCAAGAAACCTGTTTATACACAGTCTGCCAAAATACGTGGTCTTTCCACCAGTACGGTTGGTTGTGCACATATATATTTCTGGTTTATTTCCGTTTATATCAAGCATTGACAAAAGTTTAGTCCCATCATAATATTTACCCATAAATTTATTACTCCTTTCCTTATTAAATTATAACACACCTATTGACATTTTGCAAGAATTAGTTTATAATAAAATTAACACGAATAAGAGAGGAAGTGAAAAAAGTATGCAGTTTTATCCGGTTATTATTACGCTGATTTTTAACGTTCTTGATTTAGCTACTGGCATTATTTCAGCGGTAAAATCAAAAGACGTTAAATCATCAAAACTACGTGATGGATTATTTAAAAAGGTAGGGTTTATTCTTTGCTACATTGTAGCGTGGTTGATTGACAGTCAAGGAAAATATATTGGTTTCCACATTGGCGTTTCAATCTTGCCAATTATAATTCTTTACGTTTGTACAACCGAATTAGTTTCGATTCTGGAAAATATCAGCAAAATCAATCCAGACATTTTACCAGACAAATTAATGGAACTATTTCACATTTCAGACATTAAAAAGGAGTGATTACATGAAAGTATTTTTGTCTCCATCAGACCAATGGTCTAATATCACAGCTGGTGGCAAACATTCAGAAGCTTTTCATTGCATCAAGATTGCTGACTACGCCAGAGCGTATTTAGAATTAAATGGGTATGAGGTTAAAGTCGGTTCGTCAGTAAAAGAAAATAGTTACAAAAACAGAGTAAAAGAAAGTAACGAATGGGGCGCTGATTTACACATCCCTATTCACACTAACGCTGGTGGAGGAGAGGGAACATTGATGCTGTGCTATCCTACACGAATAAACAACAGATATGTTACCAGCATTTATAATGAAGTAGCCGAACTTACACCTACAAAAGATAGAGGGATTCAGACTTCAAAAAACCTATATGAAATTAACGCAACTAAGTGTGTAACAGCTTATTTAGAGTGCGAATTTCACGACAATGAAGAGACTGAAAAATGGATTGACAACCACGAAAAAGAGTTAGGCAGAGCAATTGCAAAAGCTGTTTGCATTGCAGACGGAAAAGCTCATTTTGCAGAATTAACTAACCTAAAGAAATATTATAGAGTGCAAGTCGGTGCATTTCACAACATAAAAAATGCAGAAAAGCTGAAAAAAGAGTTAGCCGAAAAAGGATATAACAGTTTTATTGTAGAGGAATGATATGCCAGATATTAACAAGGCTTACACATGGGCGATTGAAACATGTAACGCGCCGAATGTTGGATATAGCCTAGGTTACCGAAATCAACAGACGGTAGGAGGAATAACGTATTACGATTGTAGTTCATTCATTAATTATGCTTTATTAGCTGGTGGTTTTGTTACACCGGCGTACGCACCAAACAATAATGCTTTTACTACTTACACAGAAGCAAGTGCATTATTAGAGTTAGGCTTCACCGAAGTTAATGCGAGTGGTGAATATTTACCTGGTGATATAGGCTTAAATCCTACTCATACAGAAATGTGTTACCAAGGTGGCCAAGGTTCTGGTATTTTCATGGGGGCACATACAGACAAAAGGCCACTAGCAGACCAAGTTAGCATAAGTCAATACACATCCTCATTTCAAAGGTTATTCAGATACGGTGCTGGGGGTGCAAGCGGATATGGTGCTAGTATCTATGTTGTATCAGCCATGTGTGGTAATTTTTGGCAAGAGTCAAATATAAACCCGGGTGTTTGGGAAAAAGAACCTCACGAATGGACAGCGATAAATGTAGGGTATGGGCTAGGGCAATGGACTAACACTGAAGGTGATACACACGGTAGACTGTATCAGTTGCATGACTGGTTGCAAACAAATGGATATGCTGATGATGACGGAAACGGTCAGTGTGCTTATATCGTGCATGAAAATGTGTGGATGCCTAAAACAGGCTATCAAGAATATAGCACATTGGAAGATTTTTTAAAATCTACAAGTACAGACATTGCAAGTCTAACGCACTACTGGAATATGTGTTGGGAGGGCATTCACGATTCGTCATGGGACTATCGAGTTGAACGCGCAAAAGCTTGTTATGAATTTATTTCAGCAAATGCGAATAACACTTCCATTACGAACTGGATAACAAAAGACGCATACTTAACAGATGAAGAAATTTACAACAATGCTGTGATGTTATATCGTTATTTTAGTGCCGGTGGTGGAGGCGGTGGGCTTCCATCAAAAAGAAAAACAAAGTTACCGCTATATATGATGATTCGTTATTTTTAATGTTTCACATGAAACAATTTTATAAGAAAAGGAGTTGATGAACATGTTATTTACAAAAGGAAAGTACAAGCATGAAACTGGTTTTGAAATTATGGTGACTGAAAACGGTGATATTCTTATTTCACCAGACCACCCACTTTCACTAAGATTATCTGAGATTTTCGATAAAAACAAGTGGACAAAGGTAGACTAAGGGGGTGTTATAATATGGCTGTAAAGAATAAAGAGGAAATTTTAGAAGCAATCAAAACAAGAGTAGGAGAAAACACAGATGACGAAACAATTTCATTTCTTGAAGATGTTAGTGACACGCTCACCGACTTAGAAACAAAAGCAACTGGTGACGGAGAGGACTGGAAAGCAAAGTACGAAGAAAATGACAAAACATGGAGAGAACGGTACACAAACCGTTTTTTCAGTAAAGAACCAGAACCAGACCCAAAGCCAGGGCCAGAACCAGACCCAGAAGTTAAAAAAACATTTTCTGATTTATTTAAGGAGGTATAAGTTATGCCAAGAAGAGTTGCAATTAGCACATTAAACGCAACAACAATGGACATTCTTAACGTTATCAGACAGAACGCAAGTTATGATTATCAGCAGAATGTACCAGCAGTTACAAAGACAACAGACATTCCAAAAGTAGGTGAAGTGATTTACGGTACACCGGCTTTTGCAAATCAGTTTATTAACGCACTTGTAAACCGTATTGCAATTGTACGTATGCAGAGCGCAACATTTAATAACCCATACGCAATTTTGAAAAAAGGTTATCTTGAATTTGGCGAGAGTGTTGAGGACATTTTCGTATCAATTGCAAAAGCCGTTGATTTTGATGTTGAAAAAGCACCAAAAAGAGAGTTTCAGAGAACCGTTCCAGATGTGAGAAGCGCATTCCACACTATGAACTGGCGCGTGATGTACCCGGTTACTATACAGGATGAAGATTTAAGACAGGCTTTCTTGTCAATTGAGGGCGTCCAGAACCTTATTGCAAAAATCGTTGATGCAGTTTACACCGCAGCAGAATATGACGAATTTTTGCTGTTTAAGTATCTGCTTATTAAAGCAATCACTCATGGAAAAATGTTTCCTATTTCTACAGGACAGGCTAACGATTTGACAGATGCAGCTGTTAAATTCAGAGGCGCATCAAACCTTTTACCGTTTATGTCCTCTAATTATAATGAGTCTGGTGTAAAAACAAACACCCCAAAAGACAGACAGGTTATTTTCATGGATGCAACTTTCAATGCGGAGTTTGATGTATCGGTTCTTGCTTCTGCATTTAACATGGAAAAAGCAGATTTCATGGGCAGACTGTTTCTGATTGATTCCTGGTGTGAGTTTGACAACGAACGTTTTGACGTTATCAGAGAAAATTCAGACGGTATTGAAGAGATTACCACAGCTGAGTTAAATCTAATGAAAGACGTAAAAGCGGTATTACTTGACGAAAATTGGTTTCAAGTTTATGACAACAACAACAAGTTTACTGAAAAATACGTTGCCAGTGGCATGTATTGGAACTATTTTTATCACACATGGAAAACAGTTTCTCACTCACCATTTGCAAACGCTGTTGTATTTGTTCAGAGCACAGCAACAATTACACTGCCAGAAACAGTGACAGTTGAGATTATCAGCAAAGACAATTCAGAGGAGGCAACAGTATTTGCATTGAGTGCTGATACAGATTCCGCAAGTCTTGAACCGAATAGTGTTCATTTTGTACAGGATGAAAGCACAACCACAAACGGTATTGCTATCCAGAAATACGGCGCTGTGATTATTCCAGCTTCCAAAGTCGCTACTGAAATTACATTGGTGGCAGAAATTAATGGACAGACGTACAAGGGTGCTACAACTATCACAAGCGCAAATAACGTTGGTGACACTGTAACAATGAATAAAGAGTAATTAATAATTCTAGGGTGAGTTAATAGCTTGCCCTAGTAATTTGAAAAGAGGTTAATATGTATATAGAACCTAACACTAACATTCGTATTTTAAAAGACGTACCTTTAGACAAAACATTTGACCATACCATATATTTTAAAAGTGCCAGTGCCCAGGCTTCCTATTTCATGGGACTACAGAAATATAATTTGAGTAATTACACTTACCAGAGAGTTAAGCGTGGCTATGCTAGGGTTGGAATAAAAGCTGATAATTTATATGACTGTAATTATATGATGTTTCAAAACACAGCATACGGTAATAAATGGTTTTACGCATTTATCACTTCTGTTGAATATTTAAATAACGAGTGCTCACAGATTGAATTTGAAATTGATGTAATGCAGACGTGGTTTTTTGAATGCAGTGTAGACCAGTGTTTTGTTGAAAGAGAACACAGTGTAACTGATAACATAGGTGATAATATAGCACCAGAATCGTTGGCAACTGGTGAATATGTGTTTAACGAGTACACACCTTTGGATGAAAATATGTCTGACATTTGTATTATAGTTGCTATTGTAGATGTTGATGGAGAAAGTAGCAAAGTTGATGGTAAAATCTATGATGGTATATACGGCGGTGCTACTTTATGGGTATACGGTGTTGATAAATTTAACGCTATAAACGAAAAATTAACAGAATATGTTCAAAAACCAGAAGCGGTTGTAAGTATGTACGTAATGCCAAAATATTTTTTACCTAATGCCGAAATTCCAGAAAATAATAAAATGGTAAATAATGATAAAGCGGTAAACGTATTACATTTAGACACTAAAATAACAACAAATGACACGCTAAATGGTTATAAACCAAAAAACAATAAACTATACACGTATCCATATAATTTTTATCATGTAGACAATGGTGGAAGTTCAAGTTTAGCATTACGTTATGAATTTTTTGAGGATTTGCAACCGGGTTTAAGCATAGATTGCAACGTAACACAGCCTATAACGGTAACGGCTAGACCAACATTATATAAGGGTACTAGAGAATTAAACACAGAATTAATATCACTAACAAATTACCCTTTATGCTCATGGAATGTTGACACATACAGTGCGTGGATTGCACAAAATAGTGTGCTATTAGCTAGTGGAATAGGAAGTGCTTTAGGCGGTATAGCAATTGGTGGTATTACTGGTGGGGTTGGCGGTGCTATGGGTGGAACTATAAACGCTATAAGTAATGTAGCAAATTTACTTGCACAAGACTATCAAGCTTCTATTAAAGCTGATATGATAAAGGGAAACGCACAAGGGTCTTTAAATGTGGCAGCTAAAAAGCAACAATTTTACCGTGGTAGAGTGTCCGTAACAAGTGAATACGCTAAAATTATTGATGACTATTTTACCAGATACGGATATAGCACTAAGCGTTTAAAAGTTCCTAATAGAAATAGCAGACCACATTGGAATTACGTTAAAACACAGGGTTGCACAGTAACAGGTAGTATTCCAAGTGATGACATGAGATTAATATGTAGTATATACGACAATGGCATTACATTCTGGAATAATGGTTCTGAAATTGGAAATTATAGTTTAGACAACAGTCCGAAAGTGGGGTGAATAAATGAGTAACAGAAAAAGAGAGAAAACGCTTTTTGGTGAAAGCGCTATCACAAACAATTTAACCTACATGCAGTATTTAAACAGGTTGAAAGAGTTAAGCGTGTCAATGTTTGAATGGAAAAATTTACCACCAACGGTAGATGCCAGATATTTAGAGTTGCATTTATTTGAAACTGGTTGTATGGTATATTTTGATGATGATGTAATAGGAAACCTTTGTTTAGACTGTTTGCCAGGTGGACGGTTAGATGTTTACGGAAACCCTGTGTTAAGGCGTGCTTATTCTAGCTACAACAATTATCAAAAATTACTGAAAGAAAGTAATAGCGTTATTATCTGGAATAACTATTTGCACACTAATTCTATTTTAGAAGTAAAAATGTTTGCAAGAAGATTGTACAATCTGGATAGAATAATAGACGTAAATGCAAATGCGCAGAAAACGCCAGTATTAATACAGGGTACAGAACAACAGAGGTTGACTTTAATCAATTTGTACAAAGAGTTTGATGGTAATTCACCATTAATTTTTGGTGATAAAAATCTTGACTTAAACTCTTTGAAGTGCTTGCAGACTGGTGCGCCTTATGTTTGCGATAAATTGTATAATTTGAAACAAATGTATTGGAATGAAGCTTTGACTTATTTAGGTATTAATAACACTGGCGAACAGAAGCGTGAACGTATGTTAGCTATTGAAAGTTCACAGGCACAGGGCGGAACTATTTCAAGTAGGTATTCCAGATTGCAGAGCAGAAGAGAAGCTGTTGAAAAAATCAATGCTATGTTTGGCACTAACATTGAAGTCAATTATAGAGAAGATTTTATGACTATCAATGAGGGTCAAGGTGTTGATACAGTAGAGCAAGAAAGCGAGGTTGTAGAGAATGAGTAAATATACAACTGAGGTTCGTTTTATCTGTGAAAGTAAATCGGGACTTGAAAACTCTAAAGGGTGTGATAACGTTGACGAAGTTTTAAATAATAGTTGGGATAAAATTTTCACAACAAAAGCTGAAATTTTTGACGAAAATTACAGGGCTGTTATCTGTAAGAAAATTTTAAAACATTATTATTTAAGGGAGATATGTTCAGAAACAGTTGGTATTTGGAAGTTGTGGTTAAATACTAGGTTAGAAGAAATTTTACCATATTATAACCAGTTATATAAAAGTGCACTGTTAGAGTTTAATCCACTGTATGATGTGAATATTACAAGGACACATAATAGAACTATTGACGAAAATAAAACAGAAAATGGGACGACAACAGAAACAAGTACAGATAAAAATACAGGTAGTGGAACTAGGGATAATACTACAAGTGGAAGTAATACAAATAGTAGTACAGGAAACGTGACTGACAGTGGTTCTGGTAGTAGCAAAGACTTGTACAGTGATACACCACAAGGCGCTCTAACTGGGGTTGAAAATGAAACGTATTTGACTAATGCTAGGAAGATTACTAACACAGATAGCGGTACTAGCGAAAGCTCTAATACCGGTAGTGCTGAATATAGCGATACTGGTAAAGTTAAGTATACTGATACAAACGAAAAAACAAATGTAAAAAATGGAAGTAATAGTAACACAGGAACGTTAAATAATACGGAGGAATATTTAGAAACTGTTAGCGGTAAACAAGGTAACGGTAGTTATAGTAATATGATTAAAGAATATCGTGATACATTTCTAAATATTGACAGAATGGTTATTGCGGAATTTGATGATTTATTTTTTGGTCTATGGTAAAGGAGAAAAAGTATGAGTGATTACAAAACTTTACAACCGTTTAGATATTGGTGTCAAAAAGTATTACCATTAGTGTATGATGATAGTTTAAGCTATTATGAATTGCTTTGTAAAGTTGTGAATTATTTGAATAACACAATAGAAGATGTTAATACGTTAAGTGGTGACGTTAATAGTTTACACACGGCTTATATTGAATTACAGAATTATGTAAATAGCTATTTTGCTAATCTTGATGTGCAACAGGAAATTAACAATAAATTAGACGAAATGGCTAGTGATGGGACTTTAACTAGTGTTATAAAAAGTATAAATGATTTTAGGTATAGCACTATTGTTGAACCTAAATTAAGTGATAACTTAGTCACAACTTTCACTGGCACCAATTGGAGTGGTGATTTATCTAGCGGTCTTGTGTACAATGGCAATGGTGATTCGGGTGACGTACTTACTTTACCGATTGTAAGTGGTGAATTAAATACGCTTTATCTTGTGTCGTTTAAAACAACAAGGATAGACCTCGTGGATAGCTTTGCTATTAATATGGGTGGGTATGATTTTGCGACTTATAATGGAACAGATATTTTTAATTTTGGCCTTTTAAACTTAAATAATAAAGTCACATTAAAACCAACTAGTGCGTTTAATGGTAATAAAATTTACAATATCTCTGTTCAAAAAATAATTGATAATAGAATACCAACATTCGTTATTTATGACAAAGAAAATGGTAATAAAATTTTACATGAAGTATACTATGGAACTAATTACTATGTTGGTAGTGGTGGGTTATTATCATTAAGAAATAGCGGTAATGTTATTATAGGTGATAAAAGCGGTGATAATATTACTACAGGTTATTGGAATGTTGGTGTTGGTGAAAACGTAATGCACGAAAATACTGTAGGTAATAGAAATGTTGCTATCGGTGAAAATGCTTTAGGTACATCAAGAGTGGGCGACAGAAATGTGTGTATAGGTTCTTTTAGTGGATATCAATTAAAGCAACCAACATCAAATGTTTTAATTGGTAGTGACGTAATGTACACTAAAGAAAATGGAAGCGAAAACGTTGGTATTGGTAGGTCTGCTATGTCAGAGGCAGAGGGAAATAAAAATGTCTGTATTGGCGCTTATGCGGGAGGACAAGTTAATTCTGATAATAACGTTATAATCGGTAATTCGGCGGGGACGTCAATTAAAAATAATGGAAACAATGTTTTAATAGGTGTCACGTGTGGAAGATATTTGGATAGTGCTAACAATGTTGGTATTGGTGCAAATGTTCTTTTTCCTTTAAATGGAACAGATAACCAAATTAACATTGGAAATCACATTTTAGCAAACAGAAATGATAAATTTACACAAATTGGATATTCCAAAGAGTACGTAAGAAGATCACAGCTTTTTGGAAATAATGCCGCACTTGCTATCGTTAACCCTGACAATATAGCTAGTTTAGAAACCTATGGTAAAGATGGTAGATATATTGGTGCGGTTGATATTAAAGCTATGGACACTGTGGGTACAGTATTTGCCGCAGTTAGTGGTAAAATTGGTGATACTTATTTAACACAGGTTTATGGGAACAATGGTACAGCTCCTATTAATATTCTTGATTTTTGGGGGGCTAATCTAGTGTTAAAAATAACAGATAAACCAACATCAGATATTCAAGTAGGAACACTAAATTTTGATGGCGATAATTTAGAAATCTACACAACAACTGGATGGAAAAAAATAACACCTTAAAATAAGTAAAATAAGTACACTGGTGATTGCAAACTGGTGTACTTATTTTAGTATAATGAGGTACGGGGTTGAGTTGAATGCTGTCTCTTATACACATCTCCGAGCCCACGAGACA
>ERZ1026903.606-NODE-606-length-15792-cov-4.294211_pt1 | contig 15792 bp, 12 predicted proteins | sample MGYA00380180_ERZ1026903 | MGnify/ENA primary metagenome ERZ1026903 (study PRJEB33269, sample SAMEA4719816) | human gut metagenome | biome: human-associated habitat; feature: organic feature; material: feces | place: Cameroon | collected 2013-10 ... | reverse complement strand
ACACACCGCTGATCTGCGGATGGTTGGACGCACATGCCGATCCGGATGACACATAGATTCCTTTATCTTCCAGCGCATGTAATAGCACTTCACTTCTGATCCCTGCGATTCCCACACTGATGATGTGTGGTGCCGATGTCTCATCGTATAATCCGTGGATCGTTGTATTCTCGATCTTTTCCACGCCTTCGATGAAATGCTGTTTTAACGCCCGCATCTTCTCCACTTTTTCATCGAGGTTATCGTAAATCGTCTTTGCCGCCAGGGAAAGTCCTGCGATTCCCGGTACATTTTCCGTTCCGGAACGCATGTCATGCTGCTGGCCGCCGCCGTAAACAATCGGGCGGATCTTTACATTTTCACCGATGTATAATGCACCCACGCCCTTCGGTCCGTGGATCTTGTGACCGCTGATGGAGCACATATCTACCTTCAGTTTCTTCGGGTAGATCTTATATTTTCCAAATCCCTGTACCGCATCGACATGGAATAAAATGTCTTTATTATATGCCTTTACGATACTTGCCGCTTCCTGAATCGGCTGTACGGAACCCACTTCGTTGTTCACATACATGATCGATACCAGGATCGTATCTTCACACAGCGCTTCTTTCAACGCATCCAGACGGATTCTTCCGTACTGGTCTACCGGAAGATAGGTCACACGGAATCCTTCTTCTTCCTCCAGAAAACGCATGGTGTTGATGATTGCCGGGTGCTCGATGGATGATGTGATCAGGTGGTTGCCTGCACGCTTATTCGCTCTTGCCGCGCCGATCAGTGCCATATTGTCGCTCTCGGTACCGCCGGAAGTAAAATACACTTCCTTTTCCTGTACCTTCCAGAGTCTGGCAAATGTTTCTTTTGCTTCTTTTATATATTTTTCTGCTTCCACACCTTTGTTATGCATAGAAGACGGATTGCCATAGTCTTCACACATGACCTTCTGCACCAGTTCCCCGACGCTTCGGTATGCCATGGTAGTCGCCGAATTATCCAGATATACTTCCTTCATTTCTTCACTTCCTGTACTCTTCATTCTTAGTATTAGATTATGTTTCTACCCTTCCAGATGGAACATCAGAACCGAAAGCATCGTAAGTCCTGCAGTCTCTGTCCGAAGGATTCTCTTGCCAAGTGTCACCGGCTTTGCCCCGGTTTTCATGGCAAGTGCTACTTCTTCTTCCTCAAAGCCGCCTTCCGGTCCGATAAAGATGCCGACCGACTGCCCCGGTCTGATCCCTGCGATGATCTGCTTCGTCTCTTCCATCCCTTTTGCCAGTTCGTATGGGAGCAGGACAACGTCCAGTTCTTCTGCCTGTTTCAATGCCTGCGCATAAGTGCATACTTCTCCCACCTCAGGAATAATACCTCGTCCTGCCTGCTTCGCCGCACTGACCGCGATCTGCTGCCAGCGTTCGACCTTCTTCTTCGCCTTCTTCGCATCCAGCTTGACCACGGCTCGCTTTGTCGCCACCGGGATTACCTGATATGCGCCGAGTTCTACCGCCTTCTGCACGATCAGTTCCATCTTGTCCTGCTTCGGAAGTCCCTGGAACAGATAGATCTTTGATGCAAGTTCACTTTCATCCTGCTTTTTCTCCAGGATCTTAAGCACGGCCATATCTTCTTCATAGGATTCTACTGCACACAGGTACTGACTTCCTTCTCCATCATTTACCGTAAGCTCCTCGCCGGTCTTCATACGGAGCACATTCTTCATATGATTGACATCTCCGCCTTCTACGTAGATCTTTTCTTCCTTCACCTGCTCCGGTGATACAAAAAAATGCTGCATATCGGATCCTCTAATTCTTTCTTGCCGTTACAGATACCCACTCGCCCTGGTGATTGACTTCCAGAACTTCCAGGCCTGCCTTCTTCACAGCTTCTACTACCACTTCTTCTTTATCTTCGATGATTCCGCTTGTGATATAGATACCGCCCTTTTTCAGCTGATGGATGATCACAGGTGTCAGAGGCACCAGTACATCTGCCAGGATATTTGCTGCTACGATATCGTATTTCTCATAACCGACCTTATCCTGTACTTCTTTATCATCAATGATATTACCGATCATGACTTCATACTGGTCTCTGCTGATTCCGTTGTTGTCCATATTTTCATAGGTTGCATCGATCGCACACGGATCCAGATCTGTTCCCACAGAATGCTTTGCGCCGAACTTTAATGCCAGCATTCCAAGGATTCCGCTTCCACATCCAACGTCTAAGATCTCTGTATCTTCTGTTACATATTTCTTAAGCTGGCGGATGCAGAGCTGTGTGGTCTCATGCATACCGGTTCCGAATGCTGTACCCGGATCGATATGAATCACCATCTTGTCACTGTCTTTGGCCTCTACATTCTCCCATGAAGGAATGACAAGAATATCATCGATATAGAACTGATGGAAATACTGTTTCCAGTTATTTACCCAGTCTACATCCTCTGTCTGAGACTCCTCGATCGTACAGTCTCCCACATTCAGATAGCTTCTCATCTCTTCTAACTCCTGTCTGACCTTCAGTAACATCTCATGCTTGTCTATGTCTTCATCCAGATAGAATGTCAGATATGCACATCCGTCATCTTCCGGCATATCCGGCAGGATGTCTACGAACATCTGCTCTTTGTCTGACTGTGTGAGCGGGATCTTATCCTCGATCTGCACTCCTTCGATTCCAAGATCAGCCAGCATGCTGCTGACGATATCTTCTGCCTCTGTTGTTGTCTTCAGACGAAACTGATTCCATTTCATATATATTTCTCCTTTATCTCATCTTGTTTAAGACCTCCCCGGGTCTTATATCATCTTCGTTTACATTCATTGCTTATTTTAACACCTGTTGTCTTTAAAGTAAATGTACTTCTTTTGCTAAAACAGTGTTAAGAAAATAACGATTCTTGTTCATACCGTGTTAAGATCCATCCGTTTCTCTTTATCTTCTTACCAAAAGTCCATACAATGTACCCGGAAGCAAAATTCCACATCATATATAACATCAATATATAAAAACATTGACAAGGAGGACTTTGACTTATGAATATTGGCATTTTAATTCTTATGATCGTCGGTGGGGGTGTCGGAATTCTATCATCACTATATATTGCGCTCAGCTTTCCGGCCATGATTATCTGGAAAATTTATCGCAAAATCCGTCATGGATATAAACTTACATACTAATCATCTATTTTATGGCAGTGTTCAGATCCTGTTCTACTTCATTTAGTTCTGACAGGATCTCCTCCTGCTGTTTGTCAAATAACAGTTTCTTATTATACTGATAATACTTATCACAGTCATTTTCCTTTAAGAACTGAATACTATAATAGTTCGTGTTAAGTTCTGTAACAAAAGAAACCATCTCCTGACTGTCCCCAAATGCATCTTCCATAAATTCAAATGCATGTTCCAATGCGGAAAGTGTGCGTTCTGTCAGTTCTTCTCTCTCTGCCACTTCATTTCCAAACACCTCTTTTATACATTCAAATGCCGCCTCTCCTTCCATATGTTCTTCTTTTGCAAGCTGTTCGTAAGATTCCAGTTTATCCAGCACCTGTTTTCTTACATGCTCTTCCTGCTTTGTCATCTGTTCTTCTTTCCGTAATTTTTCATATTGCTCTCTGGCTTCACAGACGACAAGATCCATTTGCAGATTGGATTTATATAACTTCAGATATTCATATATCATTGTAACCAGTCTGTCTTTTAGGAAATATTCTTTGAAGCAGCTTCCCAGACGGCCAATCAACATATTTACAACACTGAACCTCTCATCAAATGCTGCATATCGAAGTCTCTCCAGCGTATCCCTGGTATAGACACCTTCAATAATCTTCTCAAGACCATAATCTTTTTTATACTTATGATACAGTTCCAGATAATTGGCAAAATCTTTTGCGATCTTCCAGTGCTGGATATACTGATGTACAACCTCTCTGTCCGCTTTCTTTCCAAGCTTTTCATAAGTCTTCAGAAGCTGTGACAGATCTTCCCAGCCTCTGGCTGTTGCAAAGACCTTTCCATCTACCGTCGTCTCCATCCGGTAAAAATAGTCTCTCCTGATCTCAAGATATGCCATAATCGCCGGATGAATATCTGCCTGGTATGCATATTCTTTCCATACATCATAATTCACATCTACATCGATCTTCTTGATTCGATCCAATGTTACCACATCAAAATCCCGTACCGACTTATTGTACTCCGGCGGATTACCTGCCGCTACAATGATCCATCCTGTCGGAATCTTCTGATTACCAAATGTCTTACACTGCAAAAACTGTAACATTGTCGGAGCCAGAGTCTCAGACACGCAGTTGATCTCATCAATGAACAGAATTCCTTCTCTAAGTCCTGTCTCTTCCATCTTATCATATACCGAAGCGATGATCTCACTCATCGTATATTCTGTAACCGAGTACTCTTTCCCCTCGTACATCTTCTTTTCAATAAACGGAAGTCCGACCGCACTTTGTCTGGTATGATGTGTGATCGTATAAGATACCAGTGCGACTTTACACTCCTTTGCCACCTGTTCCATAACCTGTGTCTTACCGATTCCCGGAGGCCCCATCAGGAGAATTGGTCTTTGTCTTATTGATGGGATCATATAATCTCCATATTCATCTTTGGCAAGATATGCCTCTATCGAATCTTTGATTTCTTTTTTGGCTCTTTTTATATCCATTGTATTCCCTTCTTTTGCTATTATTTATTTCATCTGATCAGAAATCCCGATCTTCTTCCAGGATGATCTTTATTGCCCAGGGCGGAACATCTACATCTTCATATTCTTCCTCCATGAACACAAATGCCGTCTCATATACAGGCCTTTTCGTCGGATAGATTCCCCGGCCATCCGTAAAATAGATCATTCCCCGTAAATGTTCAAATGTATGCTGGCGGACCAGTTCATCCACATACGAGAATGCCGGCCTGAAATCCGTTCCGCCTTCGCCTTTTAATTCCAGTTTGTCCATGTATGCTTTCAGCTCTTCTTCGCACGTGATCTTCTGATCCGTCTGAACCTGATCATCACATTGAATGATATGAATGTTCACTTTTCGGAAAAAGCTATCGTTTTCACTTAATACGCCATAAGTCTCCTCCAGAAATTTTTTCACCAATTCACCCGAACAGGACATCGATGTATCGATCACAATAACAAATTCTTCTACCTTCTGAACTTCTTTCCATTCCTGCGGCTCGATCAACGGCATATTTCCATACATAGATAATCCATAACTGTAGAAAGTATAATCAAAAGAATCCGGGTCCACTGTCATCTCTTCTTTTAACACCGAAAATTTTCTTAAAAATTCCCGGTAATCCATTCGCTCCCGATTTTCTACTTTCACCTGATCTATCAGACTTCCGGATGTCTGCGATGCCTCTTTGGAAAACGTCTCCATCTCTGTCTCCATACGCTCACTGATATCCTGCCAGCGGTTTTCAATCTGGTTCTGTCTTTTTTTCTCCTCATCCTTTGGCCAGTAACTGTGATCGTCTACCCGGAAATCCATCTCCAGTTGTTCCAGCTGCTTTTGTGTCAGCGCTTTTTTCCTCAGTACTTCATATATTCTTTCTGCCGTAAGCGTTTTCATTTCTTTTTTCAGCTCACGGTACATTTCTCTTCTTGGGAACGACCTGGCCTTCATGACACACCGATACTGTAATTCATCGATGATCGATTCCACAGCAATATCACATGACAGATGATAAAGCCGTTCCTCTCTTCCTTTTCTGCGGATCATATGCCTGAAGATTCCATGCAGCACCAGATGCAGATAGATCCGGTTCACCATCACGCGATCTTCCCTGAATAGTCCCCCGAGATATTGTGGATCATAATACAGATACAGTCCGTCCGTTCCCATACCTTCCGCACCCGTATCGAGTACAAACGGAAGACTGGATAATGCTACATCCAGGAACCGCATCTTCATATACAGTTCATTCCTTGCCATAACAAGAATCTTACGGCTGACGGACTCCATGCGTTCCTGCATAGCAGTTTCTGGTAACGTTGTTATTGATTCTTCTCTTATTTTTGCTTCATTCATGTTCCACACTTCACTCATTTTTACAATTCAAACTTCTTTTTCTTCTTTGGAAACAACGCTCTCCTGACATCCATAAGCACACTCAAGCTTTCCGTCTTCTTCTCTTCTGCCGCCACATCCATGCCGATCTGCAACGCCTGTTTACTCCACAGCTTCTTCTGCTCCAGAAAGCGGATTCCTTCTATATCTTCTCTTTGCACCAGATATACCGCCACAACATCTATATGCTCCTGTACGTATTCTTTGTAGACGGTTTTATTCTCCTCCGACAATTTCATCGGAAAACGCAGACGGTTCAGCGCAAGTTCTGCTGCCGTCTCTTCCGTATCCTCCGCAACCGTATGATAGAACATCTCATCGTACTTCTTATAATCCAGCTCCCTGTTATAAAAGCACTGACGGTAGTATCCTCCCGCACCGTGATGATGTGTTTCCAGAATTCTGGCCGGAGTATTCTCTACTGCTTCTTCATAATGTTCCGGGAAGAGAATTCTGGCTTCCCACGTTTGTCCTTCTTTGTCATTTCGCTCTTCACCGGCATCTGATATCCAGCTGTATCCATGTAAATTTATACGCATCTGATACCGCATCTCTTCCACAATCGATTTCAGACAACTTTTCTTTCCCTCACGGAAATATATATCAACCTCTGTCAGATGACATCCCGTCAGTGCACCGCCGCCCATATCTAGCAATCGATTTCCAAGGATTAGTTTCTTAAGATTCCGGCACCGGTAGAATGCATAACGGCCGACTTCCTTCAATCCTTCCGGCAGCCAAATCTCTTCTACCGCAAGATTCCTAGCAAATGCATAATCATCCAGTGCGGTCACCATCTCACCGTCTACCTCATCCGGCAGTACCACATAATTATCTATTCCGAAATATTCTGTGATCATCATACCTTTCGAAGTCTTTTTATAACAAATCTCCGGAGTGATCATATTGTCTTGTTTTTTATTATTTAACTTATCATTTACTTTCTTATCCATGTTTCATTCCTGTTGTCATTCTCATGAATACCCCTTTTTTTATATTCAGGTTCACTCTTACACTTCTTTCATTTATTTCTGTCCGTCTTTCTTACCTATACTACTATGGTTCCCCATTATTTGCAAGAAATCCATACACCCCTTTTACTTCTCGCATCCACATAATGTCATACCCCTGGATTTCCGGCATATACATATACAAATCTTTCTCACGGAGTTTCTATGTCCCGGTTACATACTATATTTCAATCTTATTATCCTCATTATAAACCTTTGATTCTTTTATTTTTCTTTTCATTCTGCTTCTTTACCGGAGAACAGATTGCCCGTATCTTTCCGACCACACCTCTCGAAACAGATGGTGCCAATTCACTGGGCACCACTTCCGATACCATACTCTCAGACAAAACTTCCGTTTCCCCTCTTTCCTCTATGCTCCCCGCCGCTGAAAACTGGGGACTCAGCTTTCAGGAAGAAGGCAAAACTCCTGCAGGTAATGCATCGTTCGATGAACTACGGCAATATCATGCCTACTATGCACAGAATACCGACCAGAAAGTCATCTATCTGACTTTCGACTGCGGTTATGAAAACGGAAATACCCCGGCCATTCTAAGTGCATTAAAAAAACATCAGGCTAAAGCTACCTTCTTCGTCGTCGGGAATTTTCTCCGGGATAACCCTGAACTGGTAAAACAGATGTTAAAAGATGACCATACCGTCGGTAATCATACCTTCCATCACCCAGATATGTCCCAGATTGCAACACAGACTGCATTTGCCAAAGAACTGGGTGATATGGAAGATTTGTACAAAGAAATCACAGGGAAATCTATGACCCGTTTCTACCGCCCGCCACAGGGAAAATACAGCACAGAGAACCTGCAGATGGCAAAAGACATGGGCTATCATACGTTCTTCTGGAGTCTTGCCTACGTTGACTGGCTGACAGACGCGCAGCCATCTAAAGAAGAAGCATTCGATAAGCTGCTCGGACGGATCCACCCAGGTGCTATCGTGCTGCTCCATAATACCTCCAGGACCAACGGAGAGATTCTAGATGAACTGCTTGGAAAATGGGAAGAAATGGGATATACCTTCTCTACACTTAAGAGACTGGTCAAAGCAGAAGAATAATTCTCCGTAAGCTCTGCTACCAATTTTCACCGTCCTGACATAAGGAAAAAGAAAGAACCGGCATTCTTCCATCAGCTCATGTCTGATTTCTGAAAACCGGTTCTCTATTCTTTTCAATGCCTAATGTGGCACGTTCTTTCCCTTTTGCTTAATCCAAGTCGATAACATCCATCTTGAATGTATCATCCATCTCTGCATGGCTTTTTCTCTTTTCTGGATGATTACTCAAAAGATCTGATGTTGCGTCAAACAGATCTTCATCATCATAACTGTCTTCTCCAAACATATCATAATCGTCATCTTCTGAATAGTATCCTTCGAAATTATCGAATTCTTCTTCATCCAACGGAGCAAATGCTTCGAAGTCATTCGTATCTTCCAGATTGATCTTCTTTACAGGCTTGCGGATTGCAGGACCTGTTTCGTCTAATGAATGAACACCTTTGGATACTCTCTTTTCTCTTTCAGGCTCTGTATGCCTTGCTGACTTCTTCTGTTTTGCAGGCTGCTTCTTTGCAGGCTTACGCTCCATTGCTTTTGCAATATTCTCTGTTACCCATGGATCTTCATCATCAAAGTCATCCTCATAATCCTCGAATTCGTCTTCATCGTAATCATATCGCGATGATTCCTTCGCAGATACCGATTTCTTAGATGATTTCTTTGCTTTCTTTTTAGCCTTATCTGCTTTTTTAGCAGCTTTCTTCTGTATCTTCTTCTCTTCTTCTTCCTCGTCCATGTCGATTCCATATTCATCATACAGATCATCCAGTTCAAGGTCTCTGTAGTGAAGCTTCACAGAAGTGACAATCACTGCAATCAATAATACAACGAAGAGGACAAATGCAATGATTACTACAATGTCAAGGAAGCTCTCTACGAAGTTCAAAATCTTTCCCCAGATTCCTTTGCCATTATTAGTAGTTGTACCCGATGACGCAGAACCTACTGATGGTGTATATTTCTGATAGGTTCCATCTGTTGTATCATAACGGTAAGTAGTTTTTTCTCCATCAGAATTCATTGCGTATACGATATAATATTCCGCGTCATTCGTATCCTGCCATGTATCAAACTCTTTTCCATTTAATGTAAGTGTTGCCTTCTGATATTGATCCGGCAAGGAAAGTTTTCCATCATCTGATAACGGAATGATATATCTTCCTTTTGCAACTTCTATCACTTCAAGCTGTGAAAAACTACCTGTATCACTATCATACAGATAAAAATCAGCATCTCCTCCCTTTTCCGGTGTAAGATACATCGCAAGCGCACCACTTGACTCCTGTTTAATAATCTGATGGTCTGTTCCTTCAAATTTTAACGTATCTCTTACAAATCCATCTGGAATAATTGTATCAGAAAAATCATCTGTTACTATATATTTTGTTTTTCCGATCTTTACTTCCGTTCCATCAGCAACCGAACCTGTGTCTTCTTCCTGAATCAGCGATTTATCACCTTCTGATATGCTGACAGATGAAGAACCAGACGTAACTTCCAGAGCCACTCCATTATTATCAATTCCGTCAACCTTAGCAACCTCTATTGATGTTGTTCCTTCATCCAATGCCTGGAATGTCAGATTAAATTCCATACTTGTTCCGGCATTTTCATCATTTCTTGATATAGTAATTGTTCCGTCTCCACCCGTAGCATCATCGCCGCTGATGAACCTTAACTTCGTTTTATCATAACTTAATGTTGCCTGAATTGTATTCAATGCTCTCGCAGATGAAACCTTCGCAGTCACCTCCACCTCTGCTCCGACACTTGTCTGCGGATCTGAAAATCTGAATTCTGCTGTGGTTGCACTTGCCACGCACGTCATTCCAACACACAACATACACATCAAAAGAAATGATACAATTATTTTTTTGACTTTTTTCATGTATAATACCCCTTTTTCTATCTTTATTGTGTTCTACTCCGTGGTACCTTCGTCACCGTTTGATTCTCCGCCTGTTCCCGTTGAAGTATCTCCCGTTGATGTACCATTTCCTGTCGTTCCTGTACTTCCCGTCGCACCGCTTCCCGTTCCGGTTGTTGTACCACTTCCCGCATTCGTTCCGGTTGTGCCACTGGTTGTACTTCCCGTTGTTCCGCTGGTTGTTCCTGTTGTTCCGGAAGAACCGCTGTTACCTGTTGCCCCTGATCTGTACGAAGTGGATCCTGTTGTCCCTGTCCTTCCTGAACTGCTCTTCGTCGTTCCGCTGCTTTCGGAATATGTCTCTTCCGGCTGTTGCATGAACTCCTGAGTCGACTCGTCCGTATCAGCATCTCTGTTTCCTGCCTTTTTCTCTATCTTCGCACTGATATCCGATACAGTAGAGGATACATCATAATTATCACTCTCTCCATAGAAAAAACTATGCAACTGCTTTACATTACTTTCCATTGTAACCGGAATAACAACACTTCCTACATTTCCCAATGTATCTGTTGTCTTATCAAACGGAAATCCGGTTGTTTCTCCCAGTTCATAATCAAACGCATCTTTTGCATATTCCAGAATTTCTGTCATTGTAAAGTTTGTTGAAACCTCTGGAAAAACCTTGTCAATAATCTTATTCAGCTGTGCCGGTGATGCCTGCTGTAACTTCTCTACAACTTTCTGAAGAACCGTCCGCTGTCTTTCCGCACGTTTGAAATCATCTCCGGCTGTATATCTGATTCTGGCATATGCAGTTGCCTGCACTCCATTCAACGTCTGTGTTCCCGGTTCTGTAACTCCCGGAGACAGCTTTCCTGTCACCTTCATAATCTCCTGAACATAACCACAGATATACGGTACTTCATCTTCCTGTACATCGATATCAATTCCGCCCACAGAATCTACAATATCTATCATCGAGTTAAAATTAACAGTTACATAATGTTCAATACTCATATCCAGGTTCTTATTCAATACCGAAACAGCGCCTTCCGGCCCCCCGTATGAATATGCCGCATTAATTTTATTCAATGTTCCATCTTCCTGCTCTGACAACGTGTCTCTATATATAGAGGCAATTTTTACCTTCATCGTCTTCTTGTTCAGACTTGCAATCATAATCGTATCACTTCTAGTCCCCTCTCCCAGATCATCATCTCTGGAGTCCACACCAAACAAAGCAACATTCAAATAACCGCTTCCTCTTTTTTTTGCTTCCTTTGAAACATTTAATTTATCTGTATCTAACTTTACAGTATTGATCTTCGAAAGTTTACTGGCCACAATTACAGCTCCAATTGCCGCTACTGTTACCAACGTTCCACCAAGAATGGCTCCAATCTTCTTGCCAAGAGACCAGGATGCAAATCCTCTTTTTTTCGATCTCCGCCCCCGTCTTTTATATCTTTTTTTATCTTTTGCCATTACTTTTTATATCCTTTCTTCAGTCCTAGCTTATCATATCATATCTATATTACCTTAAAATATGACAAACTTCAATCAAAAATAAAGCTTTTCCTCTACTTTTCCCAGTATCCCGGGCTCATCGAGCACCATTTAACCACTTTATCCGGCAATTTCTTATACTTTTTTCCCATCCGATAACCTATATATTTACATCCACTTTGATAAACCAGTTTCGGAATCAGATATATTTTCCGCTGTTTCACCAGATGAACAGCTGTCTGTTTCACCAGCTTGATTCCCTCACTTTCAGACTTTATCCCCTCAAACACTTCCGGATGTTCCGCCTGCGACACCGCCATATCAAAATTGCGGTGAAACTGCTGCATTCCCGAATAATTATGCGAATGAATCACTTTTGCTTCAGCCACATAAGCAATCTTGTATCCTGCCTCTATCATATGACCAGCCAGTATCATATCTTCATTAAATATTGTCTTCTTACAAAATCCACCTGTTTTCTCATAGATATCCCTTCTGTATGCTGCACAAACGTTAGAGCAAAAGAATGTTTTTATTCCCAGTTCCGGTATATCTTCTCTTGTTTTTAACCGGCTGCTTTCCGGATAATTGAATTTTCTGGTATACTTTTCTATATAATTGCAATCAGGTGCTGCGAGCTGACGTGCATATGCCGCCCCGGTCATCTCATCTTTTTCCAATGCTTTTATCAAATTTCCAATCACATATTCGTCTGCCGGCACAGCATCCTGTGTCATAAATACAACAACCGCCGCCTGTGACATTCGCATTCCCTCGTCACGTGTTGCTCCGTGATCAAATTCCCGGCGTTCTATATGGGATACTTTCACCTTTTCCATCTGTTCTACTTCTTCCGGAAAGCTTCCTGTCTTTGTATTGATCACAAAAATTGTACCAATCGGATATTCCTGTTTCTGAAGTCTTTTCAGAAGTCTGATAAATTTTTCATCTGGTCTGTATGATGGTATCACCACATCTACAGAAGTCTGATAGTTACTCATCTTTTCTTTTTCATCCTTTATTTTTTATCGTATCCTACATAGTAATAAATCATTCCCGTAAGAATCAGCCAGAACCATGTTGCCGGACCGCTGAACCATGTTGTAAAAAAAGCAAGGGCCAGATACACTGCAATCTGTCCATAAAGCAAATACACAACCGGGTTATCACTTTTTTTAATAATATCAATAACAACCTTTGCCACAATACCAACAAGCAGGGCAAACACGAATACACCGATAACTCCAAAATCATAATAAGCATCATAAAACATCGTAAGCGTTGTCAATTCAGTACTTGTCAAATATACCGTTGCCGGAACCAGATTCGGCATTATGAATTTCAATCCTGTTAATGACACAAATGGGAACAACATCCGCAGACCATAAGTGAATTTCGGCAGATTTTTCACAAGACAGTCAAAATTATCAAAGTTATTTGCAATATAGATATACGGCTGGGTAAGGAACACCGGCATGTGTGTATATTTCATTTTAAATACATTATCTAAATATACTGCATCCCGTTTCTGCGATAATGTAATCACCACATACGCCGCGCAAACCACAACCCCAAGAAGAATCAATGTTCTTTTCCGCATATTCTTATTCACCAGAATATAAATAACCGCTGCCACGCCTATTTCAAATAAGAACTGAAACCGCGATACATAGAGGAACGGAACCGCAAATGCAGCCACATTAGCCGCAATGATTACTATATTCCGCCACTTGCTTTGCCCATAACTAATTTTTCTCCATAACACTGTAAGTCCCGGTATCAAAATGCAGCTGATTGCACAATAATGAAGATAATGCAAGGCTGACATATGAAAATAAGAGTATGAATATGGTTCATCCGAAAAGACCGGAATGTAACCAATTCTTACAATCTCAACGATAAAACATACAATTGATACAACCAGTAAAACTACGATACACCGGAAAAGCCTGTCCGCCTTTTTTTTATCCTTTTCAGGTTCTTTTCCTTCTACCCTGCTATATTTTCTTCCCCACTCATATCCAATTCCAAAAGCCGTGTAAATCACAAAAAAGCTCAGCCAGGTTATATAACTCCACGTTTCCTGCAATGTACTGAGTTTCAGACAGCTGATTCCCTGTCCACCTACCCAGGCAAGCGTGAACAGAGCCCTCAACTCCACAAGACTTCCACTCTCCCTCACCCAGTGTACATACAAATATACTGCCTCAATAATCAGAATAATTCCCGAAACATAGTACCACTTTGCCAGCGAAGCTATATAACTGACAAAAAAGCTCAGCATATAGGTTCCATATTCTAAAATAATTTTATTCCGTTCCCTCATTCAGACTGTCTCCTTTAAACGTAGACTCCATTGCCTCCGCATTATCTGTTGTTACATCCGTCAAATAAACAATGTCACTGTCAATCTCTTTCACTTTATCCGATGCTTTATAAGAATCATCATTAAACAGTTCCTGATGCAGCTGCTTTACATTCTGTTCCAGACCAATTGGTATAACAAAAGATACCCCCTCATGATTCTTTACCGTTTCACTGGTCGTCACCTGATACGGAAATCCATTTGTTGATACCAGATTATAATTCAGTGCGTTTGCTGCGAAACCCAGAATCTGTTTTGAAGAGAAACTTGTCGAAACCATCGGGAACACTTCATTTACTATTTTGTTCAAAGTAATGAAATTCGCTTTCTGTGCTTTTTTTGCAACCTTTTCCAATACAATTCTTTGTCTCTGGGCTCGTTTGAAATCATTGCCGCTTGTATAACGGATTCTCGCATACGCCACACCATGGATACCATCCAGATGCTGCGTTCCCGCTTTTTCTTCTATATCTGACCAGTTTGCTCCAATTACCCTTGCCGTCTCGGCCCCATACAGATTGCACCAATGTGCTTCTTCTTTCGTCATCTTAATATTAATTCCACCCAGATCATCGATTACTTTTACAAGTGCATTAAAATTCACACTGACATAATTCTTAATATCAAGATCAAAGTTACGATTCAGAAGACTAATTGCTTCTTCCGGACCTCCCGTATTATATGCCGCATTCGCCTTATTGTATCTTCCGTTTTGCTGTTGCAACAGTGTATCCCTGTATACCGACACAAGCTTCACATCACTCGTCTTATTATTGATACTTGCGATCATAATACAGTCACTTTGTACACCGCCCTCCAATTCATTATTTCTCGAATCCAATCCAAACAATGCAATGTTTGTATACTCTCCTGTATCCTTATAAACCTCCAGCTTTTTTTTATTCAACACATTATAGTCTAATTTTCCAAGTTTAAATATTCCGTAAGCAGCTACTGATAACACAGCCAGAATTATAATTTCAACTGTTAATAAGAGAATTCTTCTTCGTTTTCTTTTACGCAATTTTTTTTGTCTTTCTTCTCTTAACTGTCTTTTTGTCTTGCGTCTTTTCTTTGCCATTGCCGTCTCCTTTAGAATCTAATATGCATTCTTATTGATAAAGCCCTTAAAAAATGTCAGAAATAATATCTTTATATCAAATCCAAGTGTCCAGTTTTCAATATAATATAAATCGTATTCTATTCTTTTTTGAATCGAGGTATCACCACGCAATCCATTCACCTGCGCCCATCCCGTAAGTCCCGGTCTCACCTGATGTTTGATCATATATCTTGGAATCTCTTCTTTGAATTTATCTACAAACTGCGGCCTTTCCGGTCTCGGACCAATCAGACTCATATCTCCCTTCAGGATATTAATCAGCTGCGGTAATTCATCGATACTTGTTTTTCTTATAAACTTTCCTATCGGTGTTATACGCGGATCATTTTTCACCGTCCAGCCAGCCTTTTCTTTGGAAGCATCCTGTACCACCATAGACCGGAATTTGTACATATAAAACGGCTTGTTCTGCAGACCGATCCTTTCCTGTTTGAAGATCAGCGGTCCCGGTGATGTTACTTTTATAATAATCGTTATAATAAGCATTACCGGCGAAAATAATGTAAGTGCAACCAGGGCTCCAAAAATATCCATCGTTCTTTTTACAAAGGCATTCAGCATATTACTGAGCGGCACTCTTCTTATATTAATTACCGGAAGTCCCAGCAAATCTTCCGTATACGGTTTTGTCGGAATAATATTATTATAATCCGGTATAAACTTTGTATGCACACCAGATTTTTCACACATACGTACAATTCTTTCCAACTTGTGATATTCTGCCAG
>ERZ1026903.602-NODE-602-length-15977-cov-40.584788_pt1 | contig 15977 bp, 13 predicted proteins | sample MGYA00380180_ERZ1026903 | MGnify/ENA primary metagenome ERZ1026903 (study PRJEB33269, sample SAMEA4719816) | human gut metagenome | biome: human-associated habitat; feature: organic feature; material: feces | place: Cameroon | collected 2013-10 ... | reverse complement strand
TGGTGATGTTCGATTCACTCTTGTTCAGTTCGATGCAGATTTCCTTCAGCATCTTACCTTCCAGCACCATCTGGCAGATCACCCTCTCACTGTTGGTGAGGTCGGCACATACCAGATCCCATGCCTTCTTGCTCAGCTCGCTGGTTTTCAACTGTTCTGCGGCACGCTCCAGGATATTCTGCTGCTGTTCCGGGCGCAGTCGGCTCAGCAGGTTTACCGCCATATCCTTCTCTTCATCCTTCAGGTCGGCAAGCATGTGCAGCGCCTTCCTCTCTTCTTCCCGTAACTGCTTGGGCTGTCTGAGTTCCTTGATGATGAGAGGTTCCCAGTTATAGAGCCATACATACAGAATCATCAGGAAACCTACCAGAATAGCCTTGATGCTGAAGAACAGCACGGAAATCTGCGTATGCGAGAGGGCTACCGCTACCACTGGCAGCAGAGCGACGGCAAAGCCGAGAGTGGTTCGGTTGAGCTGCTGGCTCTGGGCGGTAATGGCGAGTATAAACATGATAAAGATATTGCTCATCACGCTCAGGTTGTCCCGATCGCCCTGATAGTGCAGACAAAGCATACTGTCTATCGCCAGCTTGACGAATACGAGGATATAGAGCAGGGAGATGCCAGTCTTGAATACCACCTTGCGCTTCAGTACCACATACGTCAGCACCGCCAGTGCAATGGTATGGACTATATTATAGAACATGCCCCCCCCAGGCTTTCATCATGTAAAACAAAAGGAAGTGATAGGGAATAATGAGTATCTCTACCAAAGTCAAAAAGACGAAGGCGATCACCCTCCGGCGATCCACCACTCCACAATAGTCAGGGCATAAATGATGTTCCAAGCGCAAACACCAATCCCAAAGTTTGTTCTTAGCTTTCATTTCTTGCTTTCAATTTACTTATAGTTTAAACAATCGTTGATACTTATATATCATCAAAGTCTTGCCCGCTTGGGGCTCTTTGCATACCTTTCAGGACCTCTGAGTCCTGAATTCTTTGTTGATTTACTAACTTATTCTTCTCAACTGCAAAATTACAACTAAAAATCGAAAAATACTAAGAAAGTAGGATAAAAAGTGGCTAAAAAAGCAAAAAACAGATGAGAAAAAGCATTTTTCAGGGTTTTTCAGTGTTTCATTTATGCGGTTTTTATTCGGTATCAGCATTTTTAGGCGCATTTTTCTTGGCAGCAATCGAAAAAGACGCTATCTTTGCAATCGTAAAAACAAAGTTCGCGGTTTCAAGCCCGAGCTTCCAATCAAACCCCAAAGTTGCCAACAGGCATCTAAGAACAGAGGAGTAGATGATAAAGATGATGATGAGTAGAAGAAGAGTAAATGATAGACTAACTATTCTTTAATTAACAAAGTCTAGGAGCAAGCCTATTGAAAGGAAGGAAAAAAGAAAAGGAAAAAAGTATAAGTATAAGTATAAGTAAAAGATGATGATGCGTTTCTCTAGAGAGACCATTTGTCATTCTTAAATCATTAAAAGATTTTAAGTATGAACAGAAGGATTTTAATTGCGCTACTGGCTGTTGGTAGCTTCATCTGCCCAGCCGTCGCTCAGAAGGTGGCCTTGAAGACGAACCTCCTTTATGATGCTACAAGCACCATGAATCTCGGCTTCGAATTTGGCCTTTCCCCAAAATGGACCTTGGATGTATCCGGCAACTACAACCCGTGGACATTTTCCAAGAACAAGAAGTGGCAGCACTGGCTTGTTCAACCAGAAGCTAGATACTGGTTCTGCAATAAGATGATGGGCTCCTTCATCGGCTTCCACGCCCTCGGAGGTTCTCATAACATAGGTAACGTAGATCTTGACTTCAAGTTCCTCGGTACCGACTTCTCCAAATTGAAAGATTACAGATACGAAGGTTGGTTCGTAGGTGCAGGTGTTGCATACGGTTATACCTGGGCTCTCTCCAAGCATTGGAACTTCGAGGCTGAACTCGGAGTGGGATATATTTATTCGAAAGCGGATAAATATGAATGCCCACAATGTGGTGAAAAACTCGAGAAAGACAAGGCGAATCACTACGTAGGACCTACCAAGGCGGCACTCAATCTGGTGTATGTCTTCTAATTCGTGATACATTATTATATTAATAAGTAAAACTGAAGATTATGAATACATATAAGATTTTAAACAAGACTCTTGGAGCCGTCGCCCTCAGCATTCTGTTTAGCACCAACGCTATCGCTCAGGAACAGGCTGCCAAGGATATGAAAGTCCTAAACAAGGAAATCAAGAAGAAAGGCAATAAGGTGAACGTCTATATGGATCTCAACCTCGATGACGTGAAACTGGCAAGCAATAAGGGTCTCATCTTTACACCTATTTTATATAAGGGTGAGGATACGCTCAAACTCCCGGCTGTGGAGGTGATGGGTAACAAGAGATACATCTACTACCAGCGTACCAAGAAGACCGCTACCCAGAACCCGCTCATCGTTGCCAAGCGTGAAAACAAGGAGCCACAGACGCTCCGATACGCTTACTCTACTCCTTACCAGGACTGGATGAAGAACTCCAACTTCGCCATCAGCAATGATGCCTGTGGATGTAACCAGAAACTGCTGGCAGAAAACCTGCTCACCAACAATGGCGAGGCGCTCGTTACTCCTCAGCAGCTCTATCAGGCTTATCAGCAGCCAAAGGCGGAGGCAGTGAAGATCAGACAGGAAAACGGTTCGGCTAGACTCAACTTCCGCATCAACAAGTGGGATATCGTGAAGAATCTCGGTAACAATACCAATGAGTTGGCTACCATCAAGCAGACGCTCGACCTCGTGAAGAACGATCCGGATGTAACCATCACTTCCATTACCCTCCACGGATATGCTTCTCCTGACGGCAGTTATGCCAACAACAACAAGCTGTCTCGCAACCGTACCCAGGCTCTCTACAACTACCTGTTGAAGACCTACCCTATCGACAAGAAGCTCTTCAAGGTAGAATCTACAGCTGAGGATTGGGCAGGAACACTGGAGTACATCAAGAGTCACAACATCCCTCAGAAGGAAGCTGCTCTCAAGATCATCAACAGCGATATGACTCCTGACCAGAAGGAACAGACGCTCGCAGCCAAGGCTGGTGAGGCATTCCGATTCCTCGTTGACAAGGTTTGGCCAGGCTTGCGCCGCACAGATTACACCATCGAGTACGACGTGAAGGCATTCAACCTCGAGGAGGCTCGCAGAGTGATCAACACCCGTCCGCAGAAGCTCTCTCTCCAGGAGATGTACATGGTGGCAAACAGTTATCCGAAGGGAAGTGCAGAATACAACAATGTATTCGATACAGCCGTGAAGATGTTCCCAGAAGACAAGCTCGCCAATCTGAATGCAGCTCTTGCAGCCATCGACAGAGGTGACAAGGTTAGCGCAGAGAAGTACCTGAAGAAGGCCGGCACCGGTGCCGAAGTAGATAATGCCCGTGGTTGCCTCGCCGTTCTCAATGAGGATTACGAAGCTGCCAAGCAGTACTTCCAGAAGGCAGTAGCCGGAGGCTTAAAGGGAGCTCAGGAGAATCTCAACAAGCTGAACAAGGTTGTGGAGTAAGCTATATAAGTAAAAGAATAAACAATAATATTAATATAAACTAAAAAATTTAATTTAAGAACAAGAAAAGAACGAATAGAATTTGATTACCCCCGGGCGAAGCCAGTGATGAGGTCTGAGAGACCCGTCCATTTCGCAACTCAAACTAAAAAATTTGTATAACACTTAATAAGTAAAAGATTATGAAGAAAATGAATTTGCTCGCAATGAGCTTGGTATCAGCAGCAGCGTTATCTTTCTCAAGCTGCAGCAGTAATGATGATTTGACAAGTGGTGGTGGAAGCAACCAGTCTAAGGTGGAAAGTTTCTACATGACATTTGCAGTACAGACTCCTACCAGCAATGGTACAAGAACCCAGCAGCCAACAGATAAAAACTTCAAGGTTGCCGGTACTACAGAAGAGACCAAGATTACAAGTGGAACATTCTACTTGGTGAATGAGAAGACTAAGAAAACTGTCTTCACAAAGAATATTACTGCAAGCGAATTGAATAATGCAGCACCAGAGTCACCAGTTAAAGGTACAACAACAACCAAGATTGAGGTTCCTGTTCAGGACGTAGATGAAAATGTAAATTACATTGTATATTTCCTGGCTAACACTACAGATGCAACTCCATGGACAAACACTTATACTGCCACAACAGGCTTCACTGATGCTTATGCTACAGATAACAACTTTGTTATGTTCAACCAGAACGACAAGAATTCTCATGCAGATAAATATACTGTTAAATTCGAAGCAGCCAATAAGGAAATTTCAACTCCTGCAAAGGTTTCTGAGACCATTATGCTCGACCGCGTTACTGCTCGCATCGACCAGCCAACAACTGTTGAGGGAATAACAATTACTGCAAAATATCCAGAAGGTGCTACAGCAGAAAAGAAGGCTGCTATTGATGCCGAAATTGCAAAGGTGAAGACAGTTACACAGTCTAAATACGCTATCACCAATTTGTCTAACAAGACAAACATCATGCAGAAGTGGGATGATAAATGGGCTGCTCTTGTGATTCCTACAGACATCGCATACATGCAGAAGTCAGGAGAATTAGGTGACCAGTGGACATTAGCAAATTACGACTGGTTTGCAAATGCTAAAAAGAACTACGTATTTGAGAATACAAAGGAAACTGCAACTACTATGTACTTCGAATATGTATTAGGTTTGGATGCAACCAAGTTCACAGATACTCCAGATTTCACAGATGGTACATTCTATCGCTATAATGGCGTTATCTACAGAAGCATTGCAGCTATCTATAAGGCATACAAAGATCAGCCTATCCTCTTCGGCGGTAAGACTGAAGACCAACTCTTGGGTGAGTTGAAGATGAAAACAGAAGGTGAAGGTGAAAATGTAAAGAAGACTATCGGTGCTAGTGCAACAGAATTGGCTAAGTTCCGCAAGGACAATGTTATCGAAGTATTCGTAGCAGGTAAGACTTACTACTCACAGGTTATCACCGACAACTGGCTTGGCACAAACACCATCCAGCGTAATACTGTTTATCAGTTGAATGTAAAGAACATCTACAACTTGGGTGCAGACGTTCCTAATGGCAAGCCAGACGAGAACAAGCCAATGTACTACCTCGATGTTGAGGTTTCTGTTAACCCTTGGGTTCTCAGTACACAGGATGTAAACTTGGGTGAGTAATCATTCTTCAAGTTAATCAAGCAGAACAGAAAAAAGATGAATGCTCCGGGGATGTACCCCATCCCCCAATCTCAAGATAATTCTTGAAACAACAATACTCTCAATCTCCCGGGGGCTACCCCGCCTCCGGGAGATTAAAAAAGAAAAAGATGATATTGCCGCCAACAGAAGGCGGGAACCCCTATCGTGCTGAATCAGCACCACTCAACAAGAAAAAAAAGATGCCGGAGGCTACCCCACTTCTTACGCCCTACGGCACACTAGATATAAGTATAAGTAAAAGAATTAATAAAATACAAACGATATGAAACATTTCATCATCAAAAACGGTTGCAAAGTGGTTTGTATCTCAGCCATCGCACTCTCTTCGCTTTCATCATGCATGAAAGACGATTTGACGAATTGTCCTGCACCCAAGGTGTCGCTCAAGTTCGATTATACATATAATGTTGAGAACGCTGATGCTTTCTCCCAGGAAGTGAAAAACCTCAACGTCTATGTTTTCGATAAAAACGGTAAATACTTCGATACCTATACGCAGTCAGCCGACAAATTCGAAACGGGTCACAGCATGGACATCACAGACTTACAGGAAGGTAAATACACCTTCGTCTGCCTAGCGCGTGACAAGAAACCTACAGGTAGCAGAGCCGACGGTGACGACGAGATGGAGTTCAGCTTCACCCAACTCACACCAGGTGTTTCTACCATCAACGACCTGCAGGAGGAAATGGGTAAGAAAGACGGAGAGGCTTCTGTCAACAGCAAGAAGTTCACCGCTCTCTACACAGCCCAGACATCTCTCGACTTCAAGGGAAACAAGGACACATCCGGCGAACTGAGCTTGATGAAATGTACCAAGACCTACCGCATCGTGATGCTTCCTTACGATAACGACCAGCAGGGATTCGTGGCAGAAAACTTCGACGTAAGAATCAAGGGTTCGGCTGCACTCCTCGACTACAAGGGCGACAAGGTAAAGGATGCCAACGGTGTAGAGCAGAACAAGCCAATCACCTACGTGCCTTACAACGAGAAACTGGTGGTTAACACCAGCGGCAATACCCAGGTAGAAGGTGAGGAAATCGACAAGGCTCTGGTTTACGACCTGTCATCTTCCAGAATGTTCGAGCGCAAGAATGATGTAAACACCCGCAACACCGAAAGCACGGAGTACGACGACAAGCGAATCGTAATCACCGACAAGCGCACAGGCAAGGTAATCTTCAACCACTCACTGCCATGGTTCCTCGCTCTCTGCGGCGAGCGCACCGACAAGGGCTGGGAGGATCAGGAATACCTCGACCGCCAGGATCACTACACCCTCGTATTCTACGTTCCAAGTCCAGGTTCCGACTACCACATGGATGCAAGAATCAAGGTAAACGGCTGGGTTCTCAATCTGCAGAATGCAGACCTCGGAACCAAGTAAGATAACTACCGGCAGTGCTACCCACACTGCCTGAAGTTCCCACAAGAAAACAGTGCAACCCACACTGTATAGAGAGAAAGAAAAGTATTAAGTATAAGTAAAAGATTAAAAAGATGAAACGCTATAACTCAACTTTGATCAAGATGACACGCCGGCTAGGCATGGCTATCGCAGCCTTGCTCATGTTGAGCACAATGGCATCTTGTTCAGACCAAGATTCGCAGGCACCTGCAACTGGCGATGAAGCTTATCTCAACCTGAGCTTCTCTACCGCCAGCACCACGACTTCCAGAGCGAGCAGAGCTGAGAACATCGGAAAGGACGACGAGACCCAGGCTAATCCTAACGCTGAGAGCGACATTCATAGCATCAAGGTATGGGTGTTTAAATCAGAAACTGGAGCAAGCGCCAATCCTATCGCTTACAAGGAAGACACTCCTACTGCTGTTGGCGGTGCTACCGCCAACGGCACCTACACGCTGAACTTGAGATTCTTGCGTAAGATCAACGGTGAAGAACTCAAAAAAATCGACCTCTATATTCTGGCAAACTCAGAGAGTACCAATATGGCAGACAAGCTGAAGGGCAAGGATTTCCGCAGCATCACCCGAGCAGACCTGCAAGGTGTAACCTTCGATGATCCATTCGGCATTACAACAGATGGCAAGGCTCAGACTACAGAGGTTCCAACCGGCAAGGGTCTCCCTATTTCCCGTGCCATTACCAATATAGAAATAGCCGATCACGTAGCTGATACAGAGATTGAGGCAAAGGACAAAGGAATTTCGATTCCTCTGGTTCGCGCCGTTTCCAAACTTCACTTCTATTTCGCCCGCAAGGCTGGTGAAGATGCCTATACAGACAATGTTAAGGTAACAAGAATAGAAGTAGATGGAAACACCTTCCCTACAGCAAGCTATGTTTTCCCTGATGAAGAGCCTTATGCAACTGCTGATGCCAACAAGTCTGCAACAAGCGGAAAGTACGGAACTCCTACTTATGTGGATACAAAGCTCACGCTTGACGGTGTAGAGAATGCCAATATCAAGGCTGTAGCAGATCCGCTCACTTATAAGCGAACAAATGAAAAAGCCCAGGCTTATATGGACCGTATGAATAAGGAAATCGGCGGACATGATTTGAGCTATCTTCGTGAAACCAACAAGCCTATCAAGGGTAAGATTTACTATCAGTTGGCTGAAGGCGACTTCGAAAGATCTCAGGAATTCACCATCCCATCCAGCGGCAACGCTATCCGCAACCGAGAGCTCGTAGTTTACGGCTACTTCCTCCAGGGTGGAGCCCTCTGTCTCGACTGGCAGGTAATGCCTTGGAACAAGGTAACTTCTGAAATCAGCTGGAGCAATGTTAATTGCCAGATGTTTGCTTGGCATAAATCATCTCCAAGTGCTACAACAGGTGATGCAGAAGGTCTCTACTGTCTGGTAAACTATCCTAGATATAAGGAAACGGATAAAGACCATAATTCTTTGGAGGATAAGCAATCGGGAGCAGCCTTCTACTTCAAGGTAGAGAGTCCTGCAGGACTGGTTTGGAAAGCTCATCTCACCAATCCTACTGAGTTTGCTTTCAACTATGGTAAATCTATAGAGAACAAGACCAACTGCGTTTCTACAGGCATCGCCCGAACAGATCCTTATCAGATCAAGGTAGAAGCCGTGAATGCATGGACAAACAATGCAACATGGGATCAGTTGACAGACTGGGCTATATCGAAGGGCAGTAATCCTGTATATACCGATCTCTACATAACCGTATCGCTGGATGGAATCCATGAATACGAAGTAGTAATCAATCCAGATGGTGTCGGAGGTATGTACAAGAACGGAAGAAAGTTCGCAGGAACCAACACCCGCATCCGCATCTTCCAGCTGCAGGCTACCCAGGGAACAGGCTATGGTGAACTCCAAAAAAATAGTGGATATTATACTAATTATTTAAATAACTAAAGTAAGGAGGGCAAACAATGAAAGCAATATCAAAATACTTTGCGATGTGTGCAATCGCCCTCTTAGGGCTTGCAAACACATCTTGCATGAGCGATGATATGGACGGCACACCGAGTTGCGACTACGATGTGGTGCTGGAATATAAAGTAGGTGGTTCTGCTACTGAAACCCGTGCAGCTGTTACCCGCGCAGAAACTGAGGATGGATCGGAAGATCTCAATGAAAACAAGATTGATCGACTCGACCTCTTCGTCTTCGATGCAACCGGAAAACTCGTTAAGAGTCTTCCTCTTACAGATGCTTCCGTTCAGGGCAATCCTACTAAAGATTACCGGCACAAGCAGTTGGAAAGCAGCCAGCTGAAGCGTTCAGAGATTACAGGCAACACCCTCTATCTGGTGGCAAACCTGGATAATATCAGCGGCATTACAACATTGGATGGATTAAAGGCTGCCACCATCAATAAGGCAGCCACCTTCAATCACAACGCCGTGCAGACTTCATTCGTAATGGATGCCAAGATGGAGGACAAGCAGATTGAGAACGGAACGCTTCACATCAAGTTCCAGCTGAAGAGAGCGCTTGCCAAGATCCGCCTCAACGTACAAGATGACAAGGGCAACGCAGTAGTTCCTACAGAGTATGCCTGCCAGTTGATACACTACGTAGCAGACGGCGCTATCCTCGCAGAAGGACCAATCACCAACAATGCATTGAATAAAGATGCAGCAGCCAGCAGCAAGATTACAACTCCTGCCGTAACACAAGACAACAAGGCTGTGTTCTACTCATACGCCAACAGTTGGATTGACAAGACAAAGAATCCGTATGCAGAAGAGCCAATCGATGTCAACAAGCAGACCTACATCCTGCTCAAGGCAAAATACAACGGCAAGGATTACTTCTACAAGGTGCCGGTTAACAAGCGCCTCTACGAAAGCAACGATGCTGCAACAACAGATTGGACTCAATACGAGCCTCTCTATCGCCTCGACCGCAACACCATCTACGACGTAACAGCCAAGGTGGACAGAGAAGGAGGTGATACTCCTGAGAATCCGGCAGAACTGAATGTCTTACCAACAGTATTGCCTTGGGAAACCGGAGCAAATTACACCTTCAACGATGCTATCTCTATCAAGACCAACATCGAGAAGAATGGCGAGAACAGTAGTAAGATTGCATTCAACAATGCAACATTCGGACCAAAGATTTCATTCACCGAGATGAATACCAATGGCAAGAGCTGGGTGCTCCAGACAGATAGTCCAGACTACGGATTCATCAATGCCGACAAGATTAACGCCGACGGTTCTTACGATCTGGCTAACGTGATGACCGTGATTACCGGCAACGGCACCACTACAAAGGTTGATCCTTTCTACGTGGTTCCAAGATCGGTACTCGACTATACCCAGCGAGACAACTATACCTGCCATGTATATATGGTAGCCTATAGTCCAAACATGAAGGTAATCATCAATGCCCCTTCTGATGGAAGCACAGGTACAGCCACAGGCACTGGATCGAAGACCGATATGGAATTCACTCAAGTAAAGTAAACTAAGAGATATAAACAACAATAAATGACAAACATCATGAAAACGTTGAATATATATAAGAATACGACACTGGCACTTATGGCTCTCACCATGGGATTATCCCTTGTGGGTTGCGCAGAAGACTCTGAGCTCATCTATCAGGGAGCTCAGCAGTTGAGCGTGAAGCCTCTCATCCTCGACAACAAGGTTTCGAGAGCAACTACCGCTTCTGAAGCAAGCCTCAACGAGGATAAGCTCTATAATTTCAACATCAAGATGTTTGGTGAATATAATGAGTGCAAGGTAGATAAGACTTTCACTGGCGGCTTGAAGAGCGGCGAGGAGAAAGTGATTGCTCAAAATAACTGGAAAGTAGATAATGATCTGCAGGAAGGTAATACTTACAGCGTGAAATCTGTGGCTAATGCCACAGGTTTAGGCGATGTGCAGACCGACGTGGATATCTGGAAGCCATACGATGCTACCAGCAACAGCAACAAGATGTTCCTGATGAGTAGCGAACAGAACTACCCGGTAACCAAGGAACCTACACAGACCATTGAAGTTAAACTGGCGCGTGCTGCTGCCAAGATTGCCCTTACCATTCATGTTGACGTAGAAGGCTATACAGCTGGTCAGGCAAAATGGCAGTTAAAGAACTACAATGCCAAGACTACTATCTTCGGCAGCAATACAGAATCTGAGTTGAAGGATGGTGAAATAGTGGAAGCACAGGGTGGAAGTGGCGAATATACCGTTACCACTTACAGTTATGCTACCCAGTGGACTGACGACACCAAGGCGCCAGCCATCTACCTCCAGGTTCCTCTTACAGCCGATGGCAATACGGAGATGAACTATTACAAGATTCCTGTCCGTGACCCTAAGGCTACCGGTGAGGATGCCAAGAAGCTGAACCGCAACACCATCTATACCATTGATGCCAAGATCAACAACAAGGGCGGCAGCTCAGAGATTGGTTACATCACTACTGGTAAGGTTGTCTATGATGTTCTCCCTTGGTCGGATGGCGGTACTACTGATATCGATGCCAATACTTCGTATCTGATGGTGACTCCAAAGGTTGTCTATATGAAGAATGTAGATACGGATATGAGCGTGACTTATAAGTCTTCCAGCCCAGTGAAGATCCTTAGCAAAAAGGTGTACTACATCGATAATGAAGGAAATACTGAAGTGTATTCTGAGGGATACAAGGAGACTATCATCAAAAAAGAGAAAGTATGGGTTTCAGGTATTTTGGGATTTGGAGGACATTACGAATATAGGGTGAAAGAAGAAATTCCATTCTATCCATACCCAACAAAAATGGAATTGCAGAAAGAAAAGGATGGAGTAAATCTTGGTGGTAAGATCGCCATTAATTCTCCTATCCCGCAGAATCGCTTCTCCAAGTATATCGTCTTGACTCTTGAAAATGCTGAAGGTAAACAAGCAACAGTAAAATACAAGCAGTCACCTCTGATTGAAACCCAGAACTTCTTCGGAGACTATTCTTCTAGAAGTAAAGATGGATGGGCATATCGTACAGCTGCAGGTCAAAATGTCTATAACTCATATACTTATGATTATAATGGTGGATATAAAGCAAAATATTACGAGAATAGCTATATCCGTAGTTTTTATGACGACACTTCATTTGATAATTTGAAGAACAACCGTATGTACATCATACAAGTTTCAAGTACAAAAGATAGCAAATATAATATTGCTCATCCAAACATCGATAAATCTACAGGCTATACAAACGACGAAGTCGTATCCCCTGCATTTATGATTGCTTCACAGCTTGGAGCTGTAAGATCGACAAATTTTAATCAATCCAGAGCAAAGACGCATTGTGAAACGTACCGGGAAGTAAAGAAGGAAAACGGCAAACAAGTAAAATATGATGGTTGGCGTCTCCCAACAAAGACAGAGATACAATTCATTGTTGACTTCCAACAGGAATCATACAAGAATAACAAAGGTAAGACAAAACAGCCTATCAAGCCAGTTTTGGAAGGAGCGAATTATTATACGCTTAACAATAAGACGGTAGCTACCGGTGTTGAGTCTGGTAATGAAGTTTTCGTTCGTTGCGTTCGCGACCTCACCCCTGCAGAGGTTGATGAGTTAGATAAACAAATGAAGTAATAACATTTAAGGAAGTTACGAAATGAAAAAGATAAAGACATATATCGGAATAATGGCAGCGCTGTTAACAATGTTGACAGCCTGCACCGACAGCATGGTGGACAATGGCGTTCCTTCCAAGAATGAGACAGGCACGTATCAAGCCCACTTCACCATCTCCGTTCCAAACTACTCAAAAGTAGAGAGCAGAGTAGCTAACTTCGCAACCGAAGGTATTGCAAGCGCTAACGATATGAAGCTGCTATGCTTTGACAAAGATGGTTATTTCCTGGGACTTGCCAGAAATCTGACTATTGATCCTGTGGCAACCAATGACATCAAGGCTGATGGCGGATCGGACCAGAAGAATATCTCCGCAACGATTCCTACGGGAACCGCCCGCATCCACATCATGGCGAATGCTACTGCCGATAATACAGTAACTACAGGCGACCAGGCGATTGATTTCAGCAAGTCAGCTGAGTGGATTGGAAGACATGAGAACAATCTCATGACCAGCTTCGATAACAAAATCAACAATCAGCAGCACGACAAGATGGTGTATTGGGGTTATGTCAAGAAGAATACTCCTGAAGAAATGACAGATTTCCTCACCAAGGATGTAGTGGCAAACAATGTAATCCATCTGCTCCGCAACCGTGCCAAGATTGAAGTAAAATGGGAAGATACAAACATCCAAAACATCAGATATGCACTGGGCAACGTGATGCAGCATGGTACGGTAGCTCCATTCAATAGAGATAAGGAAAAGCTGACTTTCCCTGAAACCAATACGCTGACTGATGCAGCTGCATGGAAAGCAGAATGCACCTACATCACTCCATCGCTGGACCCAACAAGATGGCCTTCTGAAGGAGGAAAATTCTCCGTAGGAAATGAAGAGATGTGGCCAAACAGCAGCAACCTGCCTATGCAATATACATTTGAGCAGGAAAACTCTTTGGAAAAGCCTCTCAAGGTAATCATGGAAGTAACATACAAGGGCGGTGTAACAAAATGGTTCCAAGTTCTGCTTCAGAACGAGGGTGTTCAGATGCCAGTCAAGAGAAACCATCTCTACCGAATCAACATCAAGAGATTGAACAAGAACCTGGGTTACGCAGACTCTTCACAGGCATACGAAGGTACTCCTGCCAACAATCCATGGATTACGGTAGAAGACATCATTCAGGAAATTTCTGATGGTACTTACACGATGAACATCGTGAATGGTACTTACCAGATGTTGACACAGGAATCTAAAAACAGCGAGCAGACCATCGACTTTGAATACAAGGGCGAGGCTTCTCAAACTGCAGCCGACTTCGACGTATCCTGGACAGAGAACAAGGACTTCACGAAGCTGGAAGGTGGAAAGCTTCCTGTACCTACAGTACAGTATGACGCTACAACCGGTAAGGGAACCATCACATACAAGATTGGTGATATCAGTGCCGGTGAATGTAAGACTGCCACCATCAAGCTGGTAGATAAGAAGCATGGATTGACCCGCAACATCCATCTCTACAGTATCAGCAATGTGGACTTCAACTTCGAATTTGCCAATACAATGGGTAAGGATGCAACTTCAGAAGCCAAACTGACCTTCACAATTCCAAGTTACTATCCTAAGGAGTTGTTGCCAATAGAAATTGAGATTGCATCCAACGATGTGAACCCAATAGGCAGCGATGTAAAGGTAGCTTCTACATCTGATGTTGATAAAGGCGGTAATTGGAACTGCTGGTTTGTCACCAAGTATGAAGAACCAAGTGTGATTGGAAGTACTCAGACCATCAACATGAAGAATGTACGTGAAGTATCTAGTAGCACCAATACCGGTACATTCTACATCAAGGTTAAGCACTACAACAGCAACCTGCCTAAGATGGTGACAATCAACTACAAAAAATAGTTAGCAAAATACAAAAGTTAAGAATCATATATCTGTAAGAGAGGAGGGAAGGAAGTTGTGAATACTTCCTCCCCCTTATTTAGTTATTATAAGACATTATTATCATTTACTATTATACAAATTTGCGAAGACTAGACTAGACTGGTCGTTGGAATTTTAGTTGCCGAGGTGACTCACCTTCTAAGATTCCACGACTTTTTTTTGTGCCCCAACATCGCCCACCAGCTGATATCCGCTTGCACAACAGGTGTTGGGCGAGCGCATATCAGCTGTTATGCAAGCGCACAACAGCTGTTGTGCGACCGAAAACATAGGCATCCCGGCTTATATCATTAATTCTTCCGGCAACAAGTAAAGGTTACTCCGAAGACTATTAACGTAAAAACGATACAACAATAATAATACTTTCAAGAAACGACGAAAGTACTTACAAGATACAAAGATGATTGCAATCAATTTGTGGGACAATGTCCCACATTTTGGAACTAGTATAATTTTCATTAAAAAAGCAACCTAAAAGTTGCAACTAATCGATATTGTTTATATCTTTGCATTATAAAAGCATTAAAGATATGAAGTTTGCTAGAATCATCCCTGGTTATGATCATCTCTGGGCTGTTAGAGATGAAAGTCAAAAAGCAGATGAGCTTACTCGTTTGTTTCAAAGGTGGAATAATGCCAATTATCTACTGGACTTCTTTCTAGCTAATCTTGAAGACTTACAAGGATTCTTCCATATTGAAAAAATAAGCGACGCTATTAAAGATACAATGGAAGATGCAGATGAGTTGGAAAGACTGATTCTGGAATTTCCATATACAGAACATCTAGACGAACTATTTCATCCATTAAGTCTTTCAGACAATAGAATGAGAGAATTAACTAGGGAAAAAGCAAGAAACTGGGATAGAAAGAAACATGCTAGCTGGCTTAGAATATACGCTATCAGAATAGAGCCTAATGTATATATTATCACAGGAGGTACTATTAAGCTAACAGCTAAGATGCAAGATAGAAAACATACCCAAATAGAACTTGACAAACTGAATATTTGCCGAGAATATTTAATACAGAACGGGGTGTTCGATCAAGATAGTTTTGTTGATTACATAAAGGAGGAATAAAATATGAAAGAGAAAACATTAAGATTCTTAGAGGCACATGAAAGCCATGAAGCCTCTTCATTTGTAGATGAAGCCAAGTGGAGACAGGAAAACAATGCCTGGATAAGATGGTCTCAGAGCATTGCTCTAAAAATTGTTGATTTCATGCAAGAGAACAATTTATCAAGGGCTGATATTGCTGAGCGATTGGGATGCACTCCACAATACGTAAGCAAAATATTGTCTGGAAAGACTAACTTCTCGTTCAAAACCATTGCAGAAATTGAACGCCGACTTGGTATTTCCTGTATGGAAAAAGCTTTTGCGTAAAGCTGGCTTGTAGCGCTTATTGCCTCACTATGGCATAACATTGCCCCTTACCAGGGCAATAATCTGCCATTGCCAGGCACAAAACGATACGTCGGGAGCTTTTTTTATAAAAGCACCACTCTTCTTTTTACTCTTCACTCTTCACCAAATCGGCTGAAACCCCGATAAACACTGGGGTTGCGAGTGGTGAAGAGTGGTGAAGAGTGGCGCGCAACTCTTCACCCGTGCAAATTCCTTAGCTACAGACATTTATGCCATTCCTGTGAAGAGTGAAGAGTGTTTTTGAAGCTGTACGGTCAAAGTTTTTCGGGAAAAGT
>ERZ1026903.599-NODE-599-length-16042-cov-4.733721_pt1 | contig 16042 bp, 9 predicted proteins | sample MGYA00380180_ERZ1026903 | MGnify/ENA primary metagenome ERZ1026903 (study PRJEB33269, sample SAMEA4719816) | human gut metagenome | biome: human-associated habitat; feature: organic feature; material: feces | place: Cameroon | collected 2013-10 ... | reverse complement strand
TAACAGTCGGAGGACTTTCCGTACTGTTATCCTATGCGAACCAGTATATGAAGCCATTCAACGATATCAGTTCGGTAATCACAGAGATGCAGAATGCGCTTGCATGTGCGGACCGTATCTTTGACCTGTTGGAGCAGAAAGAAGAGACACCGGATGCAGAAGGAGTATTTGCAGAGGTAAATGGCAATGTCGGCATCGAAGATGTGGCATTCAGCTATGATAAAGAAAAAGAACTGATCAAGAATTTCAATCTGGATGTAAAACCAGGTATGCGTATCGCAATCGTTGGTCCGACCGGATGTGGTAAGACGACATTTATCAACCTGCTGATGCGTTTCTATGATGTAGATGAAGGAAAGATCCTGGTGGATGGAAAAGACATCCGGGAAGTATCCAGACATGCGCTCAGAAGCAGCTTTGGCATGGTACTGCAGGATACATGGATCAAGAGCGGAACCGTAAGAGACAACATCTGCTTTGGAAAGCCGGATGCAACCGACGAAGAGATCATCCGTGCGGCGAAAGAAGCAAGAAGCTGGGAATTCATCCGAAGACTTCCGAAAGGTCTGGATACCGTGCTCCATGAAGACAGTATCAGTCAGGGACAGAAGCAGCTTCTGTGTATCACAAGAGTCATGCTCTGCCTGCCGCCGATGCTGATCTTAGATGAGGCGACATCCAGTATCGATACCCGTACCGAACTGCAGGTACAGGAAGCATTCGATAAGCTGATGAAAGGACGGACAAGCTTTATCGTGGCACACAGACTTTCGACAATACGGAATGCTTCGTTGATCTTAGTTATGAAAGACGGTAAGATCATCGAACAGGGGAATCATGAAGAACTGTTGGGAAAAGGTGGATTTTACCATAAGTTGTATCATAGTCAGTTTGAAAGTTAATATATCAATGTAACATAAACAGGCCGGGGGTTTTTGGAAATCTTCGGCCTCACTTATAATGCACAGTATGAATTTTTGAGGTATAATACAATTACAGTATGATAAAACAGGGAGAATAAGCATGAGTTTTAGAGAAGATTTTGTATGGGGTGCAGCAACAAGTGCCTATCAGATAGAGGGAGCGGTAAAAGAAGACGGAAAAGGCGAACATATCTGGGATGTGTATACAAAGGAACCGGGTAAGATATTTGAAGGACATACCGGAGAAGTTGCATGTGACCATTATCACAGATACAAAGAAGATGTTCAGATCATGAAGCAGATCGGACTGAAAGGTTATCGTTTCTCGGTGGACTGGTCCAGGGTTCTGCCGGAGGGAACCGGAAGGGTGAATGAAGCAGGGATTGCATTTTATGATCATCTGATCGATGAACTGCTGGCAAATGGAATAGAGCCTTATATCACAATGTATCACTGGGAGCTTCCGTATGAATTATACAAACGCGGTGGATGGATGAATCCGCAGATCGTGGAGTGGTTCGGAGAATATGCAAAGCTTCTGGCGGAACGTTTCAGTGACAGAGTCACACATTTCTTTACATTGAATGAACCACAGTGCTTTGTCGGACTTGGCTTTGTAAATGGCGAACATGCGCCGGGGATAAAAGCACCGATCCGGGATACTTTTGAGATGGCACATAACGTTATGAAAGCGCATGGTAGAGCTGTGCAGATGTTAAGAACACATGGAAAGCAGCCGCTTGTGATCGGATATGCACCGACAGCTTCTGTATGCTATCCGGCGACGGAAAAAGCAGAAGATATCGAAGCGGCAAAGAAGAGTTTCTTTGCTCTGCCGGATGAGTTCTCAAACTGGCACTGGAATGTGTCCTGGTGGTCAGACCCGGTTCTTCTTGGAAAATATCCGGAAGAAGGTCTGGCGAAGTATGAGCCATATCTTCCTAAGATCACAGAAGAAGATATGCGCCTGATCTCACAGCCGATCGATGTATATGGACAGAATATATATAATGGATATTGTGTGCGGATGGGAGAAGACGGAAGAACGGAAATGGTAAGCCGTTATGAAGGATTCCCAAAAACAGCGATTGACTGGCCGGTAACACCAGAGTGTCTGTACTGGGGACCGAAATTTCTTTATGAACGTTATCAGAAGCCAATCTATATTACAGAGAATGGTCTGTCGTGCCATGATGTGATCTCGCTGGATGGAAAAGTACATGATCCGAACAGAATTGATTTTCTGGCAAGATACCTGCATGAATTAAAAAAGGCAGCAGGAGAGATTGATCTGAGAGGGTACTTCCAGTGGTCACTGATGGATAATTTTGAATGGGCAAAAGGTTATTCTGAAAGATTCGGACTGGTATATGTAGACTATCCGACACAGAAGAGGATTCTGAAAGATTCTGCTTATTGGTATCAGAAAATAATTAAAGAGAATGGAAGTACATTATAACAGGGGGAGTAAATGTCAGATGACGATCAAAGAAATTGCCAAACTGGCAGGGGTATCCAGCGCAGCAGTATCAAGATATCTGAACGGTGGATATGTAAGTGACGAGAAGAAAGAACAGATTAAAAAAGTGATCGAAGAGACAGGATATCAGCCGTCGGCGCAGGCACGTATGCTCCGGACAAAGAAAGCCTGCCTGATCGGAGTGGTCGTGCCGAAGATTAATTCCGAATCCATCAGCCGGGTTACAGCCGGGATAGAAAAAGTTCTTTCAGAGAGAAATTACCAGATGCTGCTTGCAGGAACGGATAATACACCGGCGAAGGAAATTGAATATATGCGTCTGTTTGAGAATTATCCGGTAGACGGGATTATTCTTGTAGGAACGGTGATCACGGCGGAACACCGGAGATTTCTGAAAGAATCGAAAGTACCGGTAGTAGTGATCGGGCAGCATACGAAATATGCGAACTGCATTTATCACGATGATTATGGCGCAGGAGAAGCTATAGGACGTGCAGTTGCGGCAAAGAGCCGGAAAGAGATTGCATATATCGGAGTATCAAGAGAAGACAAGGCAGCCGGGGCAGCCAGAGAAGATGGATTCCGCGAAGGACTGAAAAGGTCGGGACGGGAATTAAAAGATGGATATTATAAGGTGGCAGAGTTCACCACAGAGTCCGGATACGAGAAAGTTCTGGAATTGTTGAATGAAAAACATGACATCGATATCATATCGTGCGCCACAGATACGATTGCGGCCGGAGCAATTGAAGCGATTCACACTTATGTAGGAAACCGGATTCCGAAGAATGTGGAAGATACAGGTTCCAGATTCCGATACATATTGGAAAATACAGCAATCCAGGTTACGGGATTTGGTGATAATCAGCTTTTAAAGGCAGTAACCGGTGGAATTCCAACTGTACATTTCGGTTTTAAAACCAGTGGTATCAGAGGGGCAGAACTCTTGCTGGATGTGATAGAACGGGGCGAAAATATTCCGGTAGAGATCAAGCTTGGATTTCGGCTTGCTGAAATTGATGATCCGGAAGGAAATATAGAAGAATAAGAGCTGCCCGGAGTAGAAAATCAGTGTATAATACGTGTAAATAGATTTAAAATCAATCAAAAACAACAGAATTCGTGCAAACCGCACAAAAATGAATAGTAAATATCAGTAAAAATGCCATCTTTACAAATGGCATTTTTTTTCTTATTATAAAATCGCAAGATGTGAAAACGATTACATACTAAATGAGGAAGGAGAGTTATTATGGATTACAGAAAGACCGCACAGGACATCCTGGATCATGTCGGTGGAAGTAAGAACATTGCCTCTGCAGCACATTGTGCAACGAGACTTCGTCTTGTCATTGCAGATAATAAGAAAGTAAGTAAAGAAGCACTTGAAAATGTAGATGGGGTAAAAGGAGTCTTCGAGGCATCGGGACAGCTTCAGATTATCCTTGGAACAGGTACAGTAAATAAAGTATTTGCCGAGTTTATCGACATCGCAGGTATCACAGCAAGCTCGAAGGCAGAGGCGAAAGAGGCGGCCGCAGAGAAGCAGAACTGGTTCATGCGTGCGATCAAGCTTCTTGGTGATATCTTTGTACCGATCATTCCGGCCATCGTAGCCAGCGGTTTCTTAATGGGAATCATGAACTCACTTGATTTTATGAACAGCAACGGATTCCTCCATATTAATACACACAGTTCGATCTATGTATTTGCGAATCTGTTCAGTAACATAGCATATACATTTTTGCAGATTCTGATCGCATTCTCAGCAGCGAAAGCATTCGGTGCGAACCAGTATCTCGGAGCAGTTATCGGTATGATCATGATCCATCCGTCACTGCAGAATGCTTATACCGTAGCAACAGAAGGTGTACAGCAGACACAGAGCGTATTCTTCGGACTGTTCAAGATCGACATGGTCGGATATCAGGGACACGTCATCCCGGTTATCATCGCCGTATGGATCCTGGCAGTGATCGAGAAGAAGCTGCATAAGATCGTACCGGAAGTCCTCGACTTATTCGTGACACCTCTGGTCAGCGTATTTGTAACAGGTTACCTTACATTATCGATCGTAGGACCAATCTTTGTATGGGCTGAAAATGCAATCCTCGGAGCAATCCAGTGGATGTTAACACTGCCTCTCGGAATCGGAAGTCTGATCATGGGAAGTCTGTACGCACCAACCGTAGTAACCGGTATCCACCAGATGTATACAGCAATCGACATCGGACAGTTGGCAAAATACGGTGTTACATACTGGCTTCCGCTTGCAAGTGCAGCAAACGTAGCACAGGGAGCTGCAGCATTAGCAGTAGGTATCAAATCCAAAGATAAGAAGATCAAATCTCTGGCACTTCCTTCATCGCTCAGTGCATTTATGGGAATCACAGAGCCGGCAATCTTCGGTGTAAACTTAAGATTCTTCAAGCCGTTCATCGCCGGATGTATCGGTGGAGGATGTGGAGCATTGTATGCATCTCTGGTACATCTCGGAGCTAAGGGAACCGGTGTAACAGGTATCTTCGGTATCCTGCTCTGCCTGAATCAGCCGCTTCAGTATCTGATCGAGATGGTAATCGCAGTTGGTGTAGCATTCTCAATCTCATTCGTAATCTATAAGGATGCAGAACCAAAGGCAGTAACGGCAGATGCAGTAGTAGAAAATATTGAAACAGCAGACGCAGTAACAACAGACGCAACAACAACAGACACAACAGCAGAGACAGCAAAAGAGACATTAACAAGTCCGGTAAACGGAACACAGATTCCATTATCCGAAGTAGCAGATGAGACATTTGCATCCGAGATGCTTGGAACAACCGTTGCAGTAGAGCCTGCAGACGGAAAAATCGTAGCGCCATGCGACGGAGAAGTATCGAATATCTTCGAGACAGGTCATGCCGTATGTATCACAACAGAAGCGGGTGGCGAACTTCTGATCCATATCGGTATTGATACTGTAAAAATGGATGGAAAAGGATTTACAAAGAAAGTTTCTGATGGCGACAAAGTACATGCAGGAGATATTCTGGTAGAAGCGGACCTTGAGGAAATCAAGAATGCAGGATATCAGACGACAACAATGATGATTCTGACAAATACAGATGAATTCGGAAATGTAACAAAGGCAGAACCTGCTGAAGTTAAGACAACAAGTAAAGTTATGACACTTACAAAATAATGTGTATAGAAATAATGCTTATAGATAGATGGAGACGATTGATTTATGAACGCATTAACAAGAGATCTTGTAAAATTAGTAGAGACCGCAGAACAAAGCCAGAAAACCAGAGAAGAGTTATCCGTATCAGATAGAAAATTTCGTGAAAAACTACACCTGATGCCGCCGGTCGGCTGGCTGAATGATCCAAATGGACTCTGCCAGTTCCAGGGTATCTATCACGCGTTTTTTCAGTATTCGCCGTTTAATGCAGAAGGCGGTGTGAAGATGTGGGGTCACTATACCAGCAAGGATATGATTAACTGGGAATATCAGGGTACCGCACTTTACCCAGATCAGCCATTTGACTGTCACGGAGTATATTCCGGATCTGCATTTATTGAAGATGGAAAAATGTATCTGTACTATACAGGAAATGTCAAATTAGAAGACGGGGAATATGATTACATCCGCACCGGACGTGAGGGCAATACCGTTCTGGTTATAACAGAAGACGGCAAGACGTTCGGAAAGAAAAAAGAACTGATGAGAAATTCAGATTATCCGGACGATCTGACCTGTCATGTAAGAGATCCAAAGGTATGGAAAGAAAATGGTACTTACTATATGGTACAGGGTGCAAGAACGAACGAAGATGTAGGTCAGGTACTTGTCTTTGAATCTGAAGATAAAGTAAACTGGAAGTTCAGAAACCGGGTGGAATCCGAAAAGCCATTCGGGTATATGTGGGAATGCCCGGATTATTTCAAAATCGGAGATAAGAAACTTCTTTCCACGTCTGTTCAGGGACTGGAAGGTGGTATCTGGGAGGATTGTAATGTATATCAGTCCGGATACTTTGAGATAGAAGGAGATATTCTTGGAGAATACAAGTTGTCAGAGTATCATTTGTGGGATTATGGGTTTGATTATTATGCCCCGCAGAGTTTTGAGACGGAAGACGGAAGAAGGATCCACATCAGCTGGATGGGAATGCCGGACTGCGAAGAATACAGCAATCCGACCATTCAGACAGGATGGCAGCATTGCTTTACATTTCCAAGAGAAATCTTTGAAAAAGACGGCAAGATCTGTCAACGTCCGATAAGAGAACTAGAAGAGAAGAAACATCTGGTAAGTGATGTGAAAGGTATGCTGGCAGGAGAGGGATATCCGGTATATGAAATGACGATTTCGGATATTACAAAGAACCGCTTTAAAGTTATCCTTTCAGAGAAGCTGATCCTGGATTATGCTGATGGAAAATTCCGGATGCATTTTACAGATCAGGATAAAACTTCGGTATCTTCAGGAAGAAGCAGGAGATATGTAGAAGTGGAAGAAGTGGAGAATCTGAAGATTCTGGCTGATACATCCTCTGTTGAAGTATTTGTAAATGATGGGGAATATGTATTTTCGACAAGATATTATCCGGAAGTTTATAAATTACAGGCAGAAGCTGTGGGAGCAGAGATTACGTTGTCAGAAATTATGTAACGAAATATCAATCTGAGATACCAATAATCATAGAAAGAAGATCACCATATATCTATCAAAAGAAAGAGTTTCAGTAGAGAAATTTTCAAAAGATATATGGTGATTTTTAATGCTAATGTATGCAATAGAAGCTGCCAGTGGCAGCTCCTATGTATGCAAGAGATACAAATATTTTTCAAAATTAACGCCTTCGTTTACCGGAACATGTTCTTCTACAGAATCAATTAATGATTTTTCAAGAAAAGAACCTGCGGTCTGCATCATTTCCGTAAGGGAAATATCTCTGGCAAGTCCGCCTGTGATGCAGGAAGCAAAGAGATCACCCGTACCGGAATAACTTCCGTTGCAGCAGGGATATGCCGAAAGAAAATGTGAAGAGCCATCTAGCAGGAGATTTCCAATCTTATGAACTCCGTCATCTGCAGTAAAATGAATACCAGTGATGAGGACCTTTTTTTCATGATCTTTTGTTAAAGTCTGCCCTGCATCCTTAAGTCGTGAAATGAGCTGCTGTATAGACAGAGACGGATCCTGCAGGCTGTTATAATCTATATCCGTCAGCAGACAGAATTCGGTAAGGTTAGGAGTGATAACATCTGCACGTGCGACAAGTTCTTTCATAGCAGTCAGAAGCCCGGAAGTATACATATCATAGGTAACGCCATCGTCTCCCATTACAGGATCGACCAGAAGAAAGGTGTCTGCTGTCTGGAAAGTATCCAGAAAGTGCATGATCTGTTCAATCTGGCAGACACTGGCAACATAACCGGTATAGATTCCGGAAAAAGAAGTGCCTAGTTTCTTCCATTCCTGGCGGAAATAATCCATCTTATCGGTAAAATCATAACAGTAGTAGCTGGGGTATTCTGTTTGTGAACTTAAAATGGCGGTAGGGAGTGGACAGGCCTGGATTCCCATCGCAGATAATACGGAGATGGCAGCAGTCAGGGAACAGCGTCCAAGTCCGGACAGATCATTGATTACAGCAACTTTTTTAGTCATAAAGAAATCCTCATTTTCTAATGTATTGTAAATATGTAATAATTATACCATTATAAAAAGAAGAAAGAAACGGCCAGAGAAAAGGAAGAATTGCAGGCCACCAGAGCTTAAGAAAATAATTTAAAAAATTTTGAAAAAGTTGTTGACAGATAGAAAACGTTGCGCTATAATTAATTTCGTTGCTGAGGTACATAAATAACTGAGGCAAACGAATATAATATGTGCGCGTAGCTCAGCTGGATAGAGCGTCTGGCTACGGACCAGAAGGTCGGGAGTTCGAATCTTCTCGCGCACGTACGAGAGACCCTTGTTTGACATTAAGTCGGACGAGGGTTTTTTGCTGTTCCGAAGTGGATGTTTCAATTCAGATGACCGGGACAGTATTGACATAATTTGGGCAACTGTGTTAAGGTTACATAGTAAATTTAATCAAGATTGTGTGAGGTGTCAGTCAGAAAGATTCAGAATAATTTGTGGAAAGAATGATCTGACTGGTGAAAAGGGAAACAGGTGAGAATCCTGTACGAACTCGTCACCGTGTTTTGCAAGCAGAAGCTGCATATCCACTGGGAGAACCGGGAAGGGAGCAGATGCGTCAGAGCAATAAGCCGGGAGACCTGCCTTTCGCAGTACAGGAACGAAAAAGTTCAGGCCACGAGGAATTGGCAGTACGAAATGGATCACAGAACTGTATGTGGTATAATACAGTTTTATTTTCGTTGTCTTCGTTTTCTGACGGAGGCTTTTTTTTGCCATATATTCTGACGGAGCTGACGGTGGCTGGGTTTTTTGTATCTCGTGCATTGACAATCGGAAAATCAGGAGGTAAAAGAAATGAAAAAGAAACTGGTAGTTGTATTATTATCAGCAGCTATGTGTGTAGCAGCACTTGGCGGATGTGGTTCCAAAGCAAGCAGCAATTCAGACAGCAGCAAGAAGACTACAGAGAATTCATCAAAAGAGGACGATCAGAAAGCCGCAGATGAAGTAGCAAAGAAGATTGATGCCATCTATGTGCAGGAAAGAAACGACAAGACAGATGAGCAGTGTAAAGAAGCGAAAGAAGCGTGGGACAAATTGACAGATGCACAGAAAGAACTTGTAGAAGGTGAAAATGCTGATCCGGATTATTTCGGAAGAGATACAGGGGATGCTTCTCAGGATGATCCGTTAAATGAAGATAACATCGGGGAGAAGGAACTCCTGGTAGTAAGTTTCGGAACATCTTTTAATGCAAGCCGTGCAGCCGATATCGGCGGAGTTGAAAAAGCACTTCAGGCAGCTAATCCGGACTGGTCTGTAAGAAGAGCATTTACAGCACAGATCATCATTAATCATGTACAGGCAAGAGATGGTGAGAAGATTGATAACATGGATCAGGCTTTAGAGCGTGCAGTAAAGAATGGTGTAAAGGAACTGGTTGTACAGCCTACACATCTGATGCACGGTGCAGAGTATGATGAGTTAACAGAAGCAGTAAATAGTTACAAAGATAAATTCGAATCTGTTAAAATCGCAGAGCCACTTCTCGGAGAAGTTGGAGCGGACGCAACAGCAATCAATGAAGACAAGGCTGCAGTAGCTAAGGCAATCACTGCAGAAGCAGTAAAGACAGCAGAATATGACAGCCTTGATGCAGCAGCAGAGGACAGCACAGCATTTGTATTCATGGGACATGGAACATCTCATACAGCAAAGATCAGCTATTCTCAGATGCAGGCACAGATGGAACAGCTTGGATATAAGAATGTATTCATCGGAACAGTAGAAGGTGAGCCGGAAGATACTTCCTGCGAATCCGTTATCGCAAAAGTAAAAGATGCCGGATATAAGAATGTAATCCTTCGTCCACTTATGGTTGTTGCCGGAGATCATGCTAATAATGATATGGCCGGAGATGATGATGATTCATGGAAGAGTCAGTTTGAGGCATCTAAGAACTTTGACAGTGTAAAGACACAGATTGCAGGTCTTGGAGAGATCGATGCAATCCAGCAGTTATATGTTGCTCATACAAAAGCAGCTATGGATGCACAGTAAGAAAGATAATTAAGGGAGATAACAATGTTGAGAAAGAGATTGATGGCAGTTGTGCTGTCTGCAGTAATGACAGCTGCAATATTCACAGGATGTGCAAGTAAGGACGACAGCAGCAAATCAGACAACAAACCAGCCAAGACAGAACAGCAGAAGTCTGATGCAAAAGAAGAAAAATCAGAAGATTCAAAGTCCGAAGCAGCAAAGGCGCCGATCGAGGATGGGACCTATACTGCAGAATTTAAGACGGACAGTACAATGTTTCATGTAAATGAAGCAAATGAAGGAAAAGGTACACTGACTGTAGAAGATGGAAAGATGACGATACATATCAGTCTCGTATCAAAAAATATCGTGAATCTCTTCCCTGGTACAGCAAAAGAGGCTCAGAAAAAAGGTGCAAAACTTTTAGAACCAACCACAGACGAAGTTACATACAGTGATGGAACGACAGAAGAAGTCTATGGATTTGATGTTCCGGTTCCGGCGTTAGATGAAGAATTTGATCTGGCGTTGATCGGAACAAAGGGCAAATGGTATGATCACAAGGTAAGTGTATCAAACCCGGTAAAAGCTGAATAAAATGTATGAATAAAAACTCTTATTTCCCATATATTGTACAGACTACAAAAAGGTGGGGAATAAGAGTTTTTTTTGCATCAAACAATACAAAGATATATAAAAATAGTAAAAATGCATAAAAAAAATAAGAATTACTGGACTTTTATGTTAAAATACACTAATATTGAATTAACGGTAAAACGGAATAAAAACAGGAAGGAAATGTAATAGTAGGACAATCTGGGGGACCAACTGCAGCGATCAATGCCAGTCTTGCCGGTGTATACCGGACAGCGAAAGACCGTGGAGCCAATAAAGTATATGGAATGCTTCACGGAATCCAGGGATTATTAAAAGAAAAATATATTGATCTGTCAGATCATATCAAGACCGAACTGGATGCGGAATTATTAAAAAGAACACCGGCCGCATTTTTGGGATCCTGCCGTTATAAGCTTCCGGAGATCCATGAGAACAGAGAAGTGTATGATAAGATATTTGAGATCCTGGACAAACTGGATATCGAAGTATTTATCTATATCGGTGGAAATGATTCTATGGATACAATCAAAAAATTATCGGATTATGCCATTATATTCGGTCATGCAATCCGCTTCATTGGATGTCCGAAGACGATTGATAATGACCTTGCACTTACCGATCATACACCAGGATATGGAAGTGCGGCAAAATATATCGGAACATCTATGAAAGAGATTATCCGTGACAGCTTCTGCCTGGAATATGAAAAAGGCGTGGTATCTATCGTCGAAATAATGGGAAGAAATGCCGGATGGCTGACCGGAGCGGCTGCATTGTCAAAGGGAGAAGACTGCGAAGGACCGGATCTTATCTATCTGCCGGAACTTCCATTTGATCTTCAGTTATTTGGAGAAAAGATCAAACAATTATTACAGGAGAAAACATCTATTGTTGTTGCAGTATCAGAAGGAATCCGTACAGAAGATGGAACTTATGTATGTGAACTTGGCAACAGTATTGACTTTGTAGATGCATTTGGACATAAGCAGTTATCTGGAACAGCATCTTACCTTGCAAGTTATATTGCAGGGGAGATTGGATGTAAGACACGTGCGATTGAATTAAGTACATTACAAAGAGCTGCATCTCACGCAGCCTCAAGAGTTGATATACTGGAAGCATATCAGGTTGGAGGAGCAGCGGTAAAGGCAGCAGACGAAGGAGATACCGGAAAGATGGTAGTCTTAAAACGTCTGTCGGATGATCCATATCAGTGCGGAACAGAAGTAAAGGATGTACACAAGATTGCCAATGATGAGAAGCTTGTACCAAGAAACTGGGTAAACGAAGAAGGTACTTATGTAACAAATGAGTTTATTTCTTATGTGCGTCCATTGATTCAGGGGGATGTATCACCGGTTATGGTAGATGGAATCCCAAGACATCTGTATACACCAAAAGAATTAAGCCACAGATAAAAAATAGATAAGATTTGAAGATTGGAAAGATAGTGCCGTATTGCGAGCGTATAACAAGATACATGTCTTGCAATATGGCACTTTTTGTATACCAAAGCAGCATGCAAGAGAAGTTGCCGGTAGCAAGTTCTGTAGATACAAAAATATGTAAGAGAAGTTGTCTGTGGCAGATCCTTTAAAGTGCTGTGCCAGAAAATATATAAAAACAATAAAAAAGGGTTGAAATTTTGAAATGAATCAGGTAAGATATCTTTAATCTATATTTTCAAGATAGATTCTTTTAATTAATCTATATAGTCTGTAGGACTTCGTGAGGCCTCACCAAATTTACCATGTAAGAAAAAATGAAAAAAGAACAGGGGTGATATATGTTGCAACAAAAAGAAAGTTATGATGTGTTGCGGCTGATTGAGCATGGACAATTATGCTATATCAGTTCCGAAAATGTGCAGGGGAAAACCCTGGACAGATACTTAAAATATCATCCGGTAATAAAAAAACGGGAGATATTTTTATTATTAAAAGAGATAGCAGGACAACTGGCGTCATTTCACAGGTGCAGGGGAAATCCTTGTTATCAATATGTAAATCCATATAGTATTGTCAGGTCTGAAGATGGAAGAATTTATTTTCTGGATATGCAGTCGGAAGCAAACAGAAGCAAGATGATATTTATGCAAAGAAGAGATATCCGTGAATATTTTCTTCCGCCGGACGAAAAGTATTATCAACATGCCAGTAAGGAACTGGATATGTATGGGTTGGGAAAAACATTTCAATATATTCTGGCATCTGTGGAGGCAGAACCACGTTTTAACAGACGAGAAGAATATCGTCTTCAGAGAATTATTTCAAAAGCAATGGGGATAAGATCAACCCATTATCTAAATGTATCAGAAATCCAAAAACAAATCCCAAGGTATGAAGAAAAAGACAGAGATAAAATTTTGAATAATAAGGGGAAAAGAAGAAAAAAAGTGTGTATAACAGTAGTTTTGTCTATTGTTTTCGGGGGATATTTGTTCATAAATGCAGGGGAAAATGCTGAAAAAGCAAACCAGAGAGAGATGAAAAGAACGGAATCTTCCAAATCAGAAGAGAAAAAAAGTGAAAAATCGGATGACCGGATAAAAAAGAAAATATATGAAAGAGATGAAGAGTATCTGGAATTGGCACTGGCATATTTCCTGAATGTGGGAGATATGAAAAAAAGCCTGAAATGTTTGAATCAAATGGAGAATCAGACTCTGGCAGTTAATCTGAAAAGGCTTATCAAAGCGTATGAAAAACAAAAAGTGCCGGAAGAGGCAGAAAAATTTGCAGCAACTCTTGCTTACCTGGAGAATGAATGGAAAGAAAGAAGTATGCAGTCGGAAGAGAAGAAAAAACAGGCAATACAGTGCCTGGTAAGAGGGTATGGATTACTGGATGATAAAGAAAGTTCAGAAAAAGTGTTGAATCTGGTAGAAGAAGGATTAAAGACAGATTATCTGAATGATTCTGCGAAGAGAGAACTATTGCAGTATCAGGCGTCTGCATTGGAAAAAGAAGAAAAGAAAGAGGAGGCAGCAAACATATATGCAGAGATATTGGAGGATGAGACGGAACCGGGTAAGAGAGAAGAGCTGTATAAAAAGATGGTACAGTTGTATGAAACTGCAGGAAGACGGGATATGGCAAGCGATACATGCATTCAGGGGATAAAAGAGCTTGGAGAATCAGAAGAGTTGAAATTAACACATATAAGACTGATATGTGCAGATCCGGCTGTCAGCAGAGATACGTGTGCACTCAAGATTAAAGAATATGTAACAGAAGATACTGAACTTTTGGAAAATGCAGAATTTAAGAAATTACAAAAAGAATATGGAATTAAGGAAGAAGGAGGAAATATATGGGTAGGAAGATAAAAAAAGTAATAATGATAGCAGCGCTTGGTATGGTGACCGGAGGACAGATTGCAGATCTGTTACCGGAAGGAAATGTGATGCAGGTAGAAGCGGGAAGTCGAAAGCAGATTATAAAAGTAAAAAATAAAGGAAAAGACAGTAAGAAAGAATCTGACAAGGACAAAGACAACGCCAAAGATAATGAAAAGAATCTGGTAGAAGAGGGAGAAAAAGAGGACAGAAAAGATCCGGAGGAAGATAGAGAGAAAGACGATAAGAAAGATGACGGGAAAGATCCGGAGAAGGATGATGAAAAAGATGACGGGAAAGATTCGGAGAAGGCTGACGAGAAAGAGGATGGAAAAGATCCGGAGAAGGCTGACGAGAAAGAGGATGGGAAAGACTCGGAGAAAGATGACGAGAAAGATGACGGGAAAGATGACGGGAAAGACTCAGAGAAAGACGATGAAAAAGAGAATGGAAAAGATCCGGAGGAAGAAGAGATAAAAATGTATCATGCGGAATATGAGGATCCGGATGGTCAGAATGGCTATTATATCAGTGCTCCGACCGGAAAGATCACACATCTGAGTAAGAAAGGCGTGACCAGATACCTTTTTGAGAATGGAAATGGGGAAAGGCAGGAAGGTACGCTGGAAAAATTAAATGAATCCTGCCGGTTGAAACAATTGAATTTTGCAGATGGAAGGAATGAACTGGAAGTATGGATGGAAGATGAAGAACATCATCAGATTGAAAATTCAGAAAGCAGAAAGGAATTCTGGATAGACAGTGTAAGACCGGTGATCGGTCTAGAAGTGTCCGGAGGAGCAGATATTTGGCACAAAGAGGCAGCAGAGGTAGTGGTAGAAGCTTCTGACGGGAGCAATGGAAGCCAGATCGCGGAAATTATATGTAAAACAGGAGAAAAAATAGTTGGGAAAAGCAGTAAAGGAGCAGAAAAATTTGTCATTACAGAAAGTTCACAGAATGGGGAAAGTACCCCGGTAACAATTATTGCTACAGACTATGCGGGAAATCAGACGGTGGTAACGGATCGGGTTTTTGTTGACAGAGATGCACCGAAAGCATTGATACAAGGAGTGGAGGATTATACGATTACCAGTAAACCTGTACAAGTCAGCTATCTGGCAGAAGAAGAGAATGTAATTCAGACGGTGCGGGCAAATATTTTAAAAGAAGATATCGAGGGGAAAAAGGAAGAAACAGAAATCACAGAATGGAAAACAAAAGGCAGGAATGAGTCTGGTGATACAAAAAAAGAAAGTGTGCAGACACTTGCAGAGGACGGGCTGTATAAACTCCGAATGAATGTAACAGATATGGCAGGGAATGTCAGTCATGCCGAGAGACAGCTGATTATAGATAAAGAAAATCCCGTTATTGCACATGTAGATGAGTTGGATGGAAAGTATTTAAAGAAGTTTAGCTGGAATTATTCTATCGAGGAATCGATTAAAGATTTTACGAATTATACATATGTAATGAAAGTGGACGATGCATTTTACCGGCCAGGAGAAAAGATTGAAAAAGAAGGGGTACATGTACTGACAATTGAAGCTTTAGATTCGGCAGGAAATAAAGGAGAAGCAAAAGCGAGATTTACCATCGATCATACACCGCCGGTGATCGAGTTTGAGGAGATAGAAGATGGAGAAAAATATGAAAAAGAAAAAACATTTTATGTCAGAACAGAGAATCTGGAAGATCAGATTGAATACATTAAAATTAATGGAAAAAAACAAAACAGGAAAAAACAGAAGAAGGGATATGAAATTCAGCTAAATGAGGCAAAAAATTATGAAATAGAGGTAAAAGCAAAAGATTTTGCGGGAAATGAAAAAGTTTCACAGATAGGATTTGAAATATACGAGGAAAAGAGTTTGTGGCAGAAAATTGTGGAACCGGTCAGAAAATATATTTTTTATGGAAATGAAAAGGTAATACAGGATGAAAAAATGGTCAAGGAAGATAAAAAGGAAGGAAAAAAGAAGAACATAATTTTATGG
>ERZ1026903.590-NODE-590-length-16275-cov-8.207953_pt1 | contig 16275 bp, 13 predicted proteins | sample MGYA00380180_ERZ1026903 | MGnify/ENA primary metagenome ERZ1026903 (study PRJEB33269, sample SAMEA4719816) | human gut metagenome | biome: human-associated habitat; feature: organic feature; material: feces | place: Cameroon | collected 2013-10 ... | reverse complement strand
AGTCGCAAAGTTATTTGCATGAATTGTTAAATCCCCAAGAATAGTAACTGACCCCTTATTTTTCTGCAAGGCACCACCAAAGACCTGCAACTATTCCTAAATCGAAACTTCCCTTTATATCATCTCGTAAAAGACTGCAGTACCGACCGCCCCGCCTCGATAGCCAACGCTACGATGGAACCGTTCATGAAGATTCTGCAGACCAACCCCGAACACATTACTTTTCTTCGCGACCCATTCGTGAAATTCGCCCAAAACCACACTAAGCTCCGTGTACTCTCTGGCCTTTTCCAAGGACAGGAGGGCTACATCGTGCGTATAGATCGCGACCGCCAGCTCGTCATGGAGTTTGGAGGCTATGCCGTGGCCATACGTGGAATGAGGAATGAAGATTTCGAAGTGGTGGGGGAAGAGTGAATGAATTACGTATACTAAATTCTATATGGTGGAAAATCAAATAAAATATCATTTTAATAAAAATCATGATTACACTATAGATTTACTAAAGTTTATCTGTGCTTTATTGGTTGTGTTTTTGCATTGTCAGTGGAAATATAGTCGTTTATTTTTGCCATTTACACGTTGTGCAGTGCCATGTTTTTTCATGATTTCAGGTTTCTTGCTGTTTAAAGATGGAGAAATAGATACGGAAAGGTTTAAGCGTAATTTTACGCATGTTTTAAATATAATCTTAGCTGCCACTCTTTTATTTTTTGTATGGGATGAGCTTATTTCATATTTTTCGACAAGAACGTTCTACGTTCCTACCTTAAGAAAGATAAATGATTGGATAGTATTTAATGATTGTCCTTTTGGCTTTCATTTATGGTATTTATATGCATATATATATGTATTGCTTATTGTAATGTTTTTTAAGGAAAAAGGTATGCTTAGATATCTATTCTATAGCGTACCTTTATTGCTGTTGGTAGACGTTTTTCTAGGCAAATACGGTATGGTCATCTTTAGTATTGATGTGCCTGTTCCATATCTGCGGAATTTTTTATTCGTAGGCTTGCCTTATTTCTGTCTTGGAATGTTAATCAGAAAATATCGCAAGTCGTTTAAATTGGGTAGAATAATATTATTGGGGGGGGTAATTTTATTCACGATCACCTCATACATTGAACGGGATATACTGATTGCTCTCAATGCTGTTGCCTCTAGAGATCATTATCTCAGTACTACGTTCCTTGCTATAAGTCTATTCCTACTAGTAACGTCGTTTAATATCAGCAGAGATAACACTTTGACAAAAATAGGAAAGACTGATTCGCTTTTTATATACATACTCCATCCCATAATATTGGGAATATGTGGTATCATAGCACTACGGATAGGTTTAGTGCAAGCATATTCGTATATTGCTCCGTTTTTTTGCTTTTTTCTCACAATGTTCGCAATTAGAGTTTTGAAAGTGGTGAAAATCATTAAGTAAACGTATAATAATTATTAGTTATGGCAGATTTTTCGTCAAATAATAAACAAATAGCAAAGAATACATTATTTATGTATTTACGCATGTTCCTAACCATGGGTATGGGACTTTATACATCTAGAGTTGTACTGAACTCATTGGGTGTAGAGGACTACGGATTATACAATGTGATTGGAGGTATTATTGCTATGTTTGGTTTTATCAACGGAGCAATGACAAATACAACATCTCGATATATTTCGTATTATCTTGGACATGATGAACGAATGCTGTCCAAGGTCTTTTCTATGACATTTCTCATTCATGCGATTATTGCATTTCTTATTGTTTTACTCGGTGAAACCATCGGGCTATGGTATGTAAATAATAAACTTGTTATACCTTGTGGACGCTATGGGGCTGCTTTTTGGTTATATCAGTTTTCGATTGCTGCCAGTGTAGTCAATATTCTTTATATCCCATTTAACGCTTCTATCATTGCTCATGAACGAATGAAAGCATTTGCTTATATTGCTATCGTAGATGCGTTTTTGAAACTATGTATAGCATTGTTGATTAATCATGCGCCTATCGACAAACTTATTTTTTATGGCTTTCTAATGTTTTTCGTTACGTTTGTTGATATATCTTGCTATGTATATTACTGCTTCAAACATTTTGAGGAAACAACTCTAAAGGTGTTTTTTGATAGAAATATGTTTAAAGAGATGATGGGCTTTACCGGATGGAGTATGTTTGGAAACTTTGCTTTTTTGTTTTATAGTTATGGTATAAACCTAATGCTAAATATGTTTTTTGGAACAGTAGTTAATGCAGCTCGTGGTATAGCAGTTCAAATCGAGAATGTCATAAGACAGTTTGCTGCTAATGTTCAAACAGCTATGAATCCACAAATTATAAAGTCATATGCAGAAAAAGATAAGGAAAGAATGCATAGTCTCATTTTTGCAAGTTCCAAATATTGCTTTTTCTTGCTTTATCTACTAGCACTTCCTATATTGATAGAAACTGATTTTATATTGAAACAATGGTTGGGCTTAGTTCCAGAGCATACTGTGGTTTTTGTTAGAATTACTATTTGTGTATGTCTTTTAGATACTTTATCAACACCACTGTTTACCGGCAATTTAGCAACAGGTAAAATAAAAAATTACCAAGCAGTAATCTGTATGGTTTCGTATTCGATGATGCCAATTACTTTTTTTGCGGTTAAGTATTCTTCTATACCAGAAATGGCTTTTTATTGCCTTTTGATTTGTAAAATGGTAGAGCAATTAGTGAGGGTCTTGATATCTAAAAAGCAATTGAATATTTCGTTGATTTCTTATGCTCAAAAAGTTTTGAAACCGGTCATTTGTGTTTCGTTTTTTTCATTAATAATGCCTGCCTTGTTATTCTGTTATATTCGGAATGGTATATTGGGATTCTTATTGGTAGGGCTTGTATCTGTTTTATCTGTTTTGTCTATAATATTTCTATGCGGTTTAACGACTATGGAGAAAGAGTTTGTTATAAACAAGTATCGGCAAATTAAATGTAAGCTTTTTTAGTTTGGCAGTTTGATTGAATTAATTAAAACAATAATATTATGGTGTTTTTATATTCATCTGATAGAAATTATGCGAAATTAAGTATGATTTCTATTTCGTCACTTCTTGAGAACAATCAAGATGCGGATTCAATTAAAATATATTATATAAATAATAATATAGGCAAAGATTATCAGGAACAACTATCAAATTTAGTTCATGGCTTTAATCGTGATATAGTGTATGTAGATGCAAGTCTTATAGATACATCTTTCATTACTAAAACATGGTTCTCTGTCTCTGGATATTATCGAGTTTTGATAACTGAAATAATTCAAGAGCCTAAAATTATTTATCTCGATTGTGATACAGTAATTAATGGATCTTTTAAGAAATTATGGGAACTTGAACTTAATGATTATCTATTTGGTGGAGTTAAAGATACTGTGCAAAATTTTGTTGCTACTGCTGTAGGACAAAAAAATAATTCTTATTATATTAATTCAGGTTTCTTATATATTAATTTGGAAAAATGTAGAAGAATCTGTTTCGATAAACAAGTTCGAGAGTATTTTGATAAATTTAATGGATTAATTCCGCATCATGATCAGGGTATCGTGAATGCAATCGGTTTTAATAAGATTCTTTATCTCTCACCCAAGTACAATCTAACATCACAGTATTTAAATTATTCTGTTAGGCAGCTGTGTCGTTTATTTGATATTGCATGTCTTTATGAGCAAAAAGAAGTTGATGAAGCTATTCTTTCTCCTGTTGTAATACATTATTTAAACTATAATTATGGTAGACCATGGGAAAAAGGGTGTAAGCATCCATATTTAGGATTGTTTAATCAGTTTAAGCAGAAATATAATATTGATATTGTATTAAAGGATTCTGGTGACAGTAAAGGTACAAAATTTCGGAAATGGATTTATCGCAATTGTCCATTCTTAATTCATCTGTGGATAGAAAAAACGCTTGATATTACGCGAAAATATAGATTCTCAAAAATTTTTAATAAGTTATGAAATTGAAAGAAGTTTATAAATACATTGTATCAGACTATACAAGATATTGGGGCAAGCCAAAGAATTCAATTGTCGTTTTTTTTAGGGCATTAAGTGGAATATGGCCAGGATTTACGTATTCTTTTTGGATGCGTTTATGTTATTCGGGGGGGGGTGATTTTTGGATTGGCGCGCTTGATGTTACTCCACTATTCACATAAATATCATATTGCTATACCTTATAATACTAAAATCGGTTATGGTTTATACTTAGGTCATGGATTTGATGTTGTTATAAATCCAAATACTGTGATAGGCAACAATGTAAATCTGTCTCAATTTGTTAATATTGGCTCTAATTCAAATAAGGGAGCAATAATTGGTGATAGAGTTTATATAGCTCCGCACACATGTATAGTTGAAGGTGTTCATATTGGTGAAGCAGCTTGTATTGGAGCAGGCTCTGTTGTTGTAAAGGATGTGCCTTGTAGTGTAACTTATGCAGGAAATCCAGCCAAACAAATATCATTTAATAATGCTAATCGTTTTATTAACAATCAATATATCATTGAAGGATAAATGAAGATTTTAATAATAAATAGTGGTCCAAAACCTTTACCTGCTGTTGATGGTGGAGGCGTTGAAACATTGATTCAGTTTCTTATAGCGGGTATTGGAGATAAGTATGATTTAACTGTTGTAAGTGTCTTTTCAGAAAAAGCAGAACAGGAAAGTAAAAAGTATCCGAATGTAAAGTTCGAATATTTAAATATTAATGGCATTAAATATAAACTACAACTAATTATTTATTATCTATTTAACCATTTTGTTGGAAGGGATATAGGTAATGCTTTTTGTAATTTGTTGAAACATAAAATTGATGTGGGTAAGTATGATGTCGTAATATCTGAAAATGGAGTTCGTTTAGGCAAAAGTTTAAGAAAATTATGTAAGGGGAAACTTATACTTCATCTTCATAATGATTGGCTAAATGTTTATACCAAAAATGCTTCTATATACAAGAATTCTTATGATGAGATTTGGGCAATAAGTGGATTCTTAAAAAAAAGAGTTGATGCTATTAAAGGGAAAACTATAACTAGAGTGCTTTATAATGGAGTTGATACAACTCTTTTTTGTCAATCTCAGAAATTAGTGCGTCATGAAATAAGAAATAGATATGGAATTTCTGATTCTGATATTGTTATAGCTAATTGTTGCAGAATTGTTGAAGAAAAGGGAGTACTGCAAACAATTAAAGTGTTTAAGAAGGTTCAAAAGCAATACGATAAGAATAATCTAAAATTGCTAATAATAGGTGATGTGTCGAATGAAACTTCTTATATTGAAAAAGTAAAGGCCATTTCAAATGAAGATGTTATTTTTACTGGTTATGTTCCTCATAATGAACTTCCTTGTATAATGGGATGTTCAGATATAGGTATAGCATCAACTATCCATTTAAATTCAAAATATGGAAAGATGGGATATGAAGGTGTTATAGAGTGCTTCAATTTAACAGTGATAGAATTTCTTTCACTTGGAATCCCAGTAATAGCTACAAATAGTGGTGGAATGCCTGAAATTTTAGCGAATGATTTCAGTGACAACATAATTGACGCACAAGAAGCGAAATTTGAAGATGGTTTATTAGATGCTTTGCTTAATTTGTTAGAAAGTAATGAAGTAAGGAAAATGGAGTCGAAATGCCTACAAACAGCATCCATTTTTTCAAAGGACAAATATATAAGCCAATTTAATAATTATGTGATGAATTTATGAATCAAGTCGGTAACAAAATAGTATTATTCGGACTGATAATCGCAGTGTTTTTCTTGGCTTTCTTTTGGCGATATATAAATTATTACCAATTTTTGGGTCTATTGTTTGTACCTTGGTTTTTTTCTGCTAAAGGAGTTGTGAAGAAACGGTGGATACTATATTTTATAGCAATCCTATTCTCTTCCATCGTTGGAGTTAATCCAGTGGAAAGTCTAAAATGGTTTTATATGTTTGTCTTGATTACATTGTATTCTGCAGCTGTAAAAAAGACATATGGGTATAGACACATTATATTGGATGCTTTTTTCTATTGTAGCATTTTTCATTGTTTCTTCATCATGTTACAATACTTCAATCCTGCTTTAGCGACAATCTTTATAAAAGCTCTTGTTCCTCCAGATGTTGCAGAGTCATCTTCCATTGGAGCTTATTTGATTTCTGGTGTCTGTACAGGAATTGCAGGAGAAGCTGCTTTTGCAATGCTTTATTCTTCATATGTATTTTTTTATGGCTTTATTAAATATGTATCAGAGAAGAAGAAAATCTATATTGTTTTCATTCTTTTAGGGTTGGTATGTATTCTTTTGAATGGAAAAAGGATTGCTATTGTAATAAATGCAGTGACAGCTTTTGTTAGTTATTATCTATTAATAAGGAGTTCAAAGAGGCAAGCGGGAAATTTAGTGACTATTGGAATAGTGTTAGCTATAATAATTAGTATTGCAACATATACGGATCTTGGCTCGATAATTATGGAGAAAAATTCCGAATTGGCTGAATCTGGAGATATTACTAATGGTAGAGCTGATTTAAATGCTCATATGTTAAGGATATTTGAGGGTAATCCTATATTGGGAATAGGCCCATTTTGTACGTCATTATATGCAGGTGAATTTTTGGGGCATAATATATATTTAACAACACTCTCTGAAAATGGTTTAATAGGTCTTATTTGTTTAAGTGTACTATTACTACTTAATATAAAAGATTCATTCACAAGATTTAAAAGTGGGGATCATAGTGTGTATATGTATGTTTCTATTTATATACAGATATTTTTTATATTATACGGCTTTACGGGTAATCCTCTATATGGTTCGCAATTTTTAATAACTTATATAATATTCTCTATTAATGAAAATCGGAATTCTAACTTATCATAGGTCAAATAATGTTGGTGCGTTATTGCAGAATTTTGCACTTATAAGAGCATTAGAACAATTAGGTTGTAAAGCAGAAACTATCGATTATAGATGCAAATTTATAGAACGTCATAATCGATTATTTGCTAGGAGAGGTTTTAAGGAAAATGTAAAGATTTTAATTCAATTACCTTATTATATCCTTCGAGAAAAAAGGTTTCAAAATTTTCGTTCTTTATATATTAAAAAGTCTGAAAACTCATATAATAGGAATAATATATCGAATTCAATTTCGTATTATGACTTATTCATTTCCGGTTCCGATCAAGTTTGGAATTTAAATTTAAATGGTTGTGATTATACTTATCTTTTAGATTTCGTTCCTTATAATAAAGTTCGTGTTTCTTATGCAGGTAGTTTTGGATATTCACATATACCAAAAAAATATGAAGAAAAAACAATAAACGAATTACGAGCTTTTTCTTTATTGTCGGTAAGAGAAAAGACTGCTCAATCTATGTTGGAATATTACAATATTAATTCTACAGTTGTTCTTGATCCAACTTTATTGTTAACAAGTGAAGACTGGAAAAAGAATTTCGACTTAAATATATCTGCAAAGAAAAGATATGTATTTGTATATATGGTTGCATATGTTCCTGCTTTACTAAAGAAAGCAAGAGAAAAGGCACAAGAGTTAGATTGTGAATTGTTGGTGATGCATTACAATTATTGGCCTTTCCCTAAATGTAAGAATGTTAGAGCAGCTTCACCAATTCATTTTCTTCAATTCATAAATGAAGCAGAATGTGTTTTTTGTAGTTCTTTTCATGCTATGTGTTTTTCTATCCTATTTCATAAGCAGTTTTTTTATGGACTTGATAGTAGTAAAAACAATAATAACTCTCGACTTGAAACTCTTGCAAAAGTATTGGAATTAGCAGATAGGAATATTGAATGTACTGCTTTATCTGACATAGATTATGGCTATGTTGATTTTAAATTATCTAAGTTAAGGAGCGAATCTTTGAATTACCTAAAAGAAACAATAAATTTTACTACGCATGATATCAGTAATAATACCAGTTTATAATGCAGAAAAGACACTGGCAAATTGTTTAGATAGTGTGCTTTCACAAGATTATAAAGATATAGAAATAATTGCTGTTAATGATGGCTCATTAGACAATTCTCATGAGATATTAATGCATTATAAAGCTATTGATTGTAGAATAAAAGTGTTATCTCAACAAAATAGTGGTGTTTCCTGTGCAAGGAATAAAGCTCTTGATGTAGCTCAAGGCGAATATATTATGTTTGTTGATAGTGATGATACTATTCAATCCAATGCATGTTCTAAGGCTTTATGTAGCATGAAAGATGATGTTGACATGGTAATCTTTGGTCTTAATATTTATCGTAATGGTAAATTACTTAGGACTCCTCATCTTGAAACTAGAAAGTTTAAACTTCGTAATTCAATAGATGCGTATTGGAATCTTAGAAAAATTAATTTGGGACCTTGTAATAAACTTTATAAGAAATCATTAATAAAGAAGCAATTCGATACGACATTGTCTTTAGGTGAAGATACGTTGTTTGTTCTTGAATATATGAAAAATGTTCGTGATGTTAGTTGCTTAGAAAACTGTCTCTATAATGTCAGGTTGGATAATGAAAATTCTTTAAATCGTAAATATAGAGATAATCGATTAGATCAACTTATTTATGTTCGCAACCATGAGTTGGTAGCTATTAATGAAATTTATGGTAACACATCAGATCCTAGAATTTACGAGGAATACTTCCTTGATTTACATGTGATACTAACAGGGCTTTTCTATCATAATGTTGATAGTAAATTGAATAAAATACGAGAAAACGTTGCTAAATTTAATTATGGATCCGTTTATTATAAGACAAACTTTTCTTCAATATATTATAGAATCTTTTCAAGATTTGTATCCTCGCATAGGATTTTTCTTTTGTATATGTTGTTAAGATTGCGTCTAATAATCGAAAAAATTTTTCTAACTCGATGAAAATTTTACATGTCATAACATCTTTACGTATTGGAGGCGCAGAGAAATTAATAACAGAGATAGTTCCAAAACTAAAAGACTTTGGTCATCAAGTTGATGTTTGTTCATTTGATGGTATTGAAACAGATTTTAGTAGAGTATTGATTGACAAAGGAATAAAAATTATATCGTTTGGTAAGAATTGCAATATTTATAATCCTTTGTTTGTCTTAAAATTAGTGAATATAATTAGAGGTTATGATATAGTTCATACACATAATACAGCTCCTCAGTTGTTTTGTGCAATTGCAAGTTGTTTCTCTAATTGTTGTATGGTTACAACGGAACATAGTACATCTAATAAAAGGAGAGATAAGCTGATCTTTAAATATATAGATAGATGGATGTATTCAAGATATAAAAGAATTATTTGTATATCAACTGAAACAAGGGATAATTTGCTATCATATTTAGGTCATACCAAAACTGCAAGCATAATTATTCCCAATGGAATAGATGTAAAAAAATACCAAAGTGCAAAGTGCTTGGATATGGATTTGAAAAATACAGATAAGAATGTAGTAACAATGGTTGCTGGTTTTAGATATCAAAAAGATTATGAAACATTAATTAGAGCTATCTCACATTTGAATAAAGAAAAATATGAAGCCTGGTTTGTTGGGGATGGTCAAAGACGACATTTGATAGAGAACTATATTAAAGATAATAATGTTTCAAGTAATATTAAACTTTGGGGCTTTCGTAGTGATACTCCTTCCATTCTTAAATCTTCTGATATAATTGTTCAGTCAAGTCATATTGAAGGTTTTGGGTTGGCTGCTGTCGAAGGTATGGCAGTAGGAAAACCAGTTGTCGCTAGCAATGTAGATGGATTGCGCGAAGTTGTTGATGGTTATGGTATTCTTTTCCCTCATGGCGATGATAAGGCTTTGGCTGCAATCATTCAGAAACTGTCTAATGATAAGGATTATTATCAGCAAATAGCAACTAAATGTTGGGAACGAGCACAAATGTTCGATATACAGAAAATGGTAGATGCATATAATAAAGTGTATTTAGATTTAGTGTAAAATTACATATGTTTGCTATTTTTGCTATGAAATAATATTTTTAAGACGATTGGGTGTCTTTAGGATATGGAAATAAATTTGAATGTTTAACCATCTTACAGTCTATGAGCTTTTACAGTAAGCTATATTGTTCGCTGCTTGTTACTCTATTCTTCTCTGGTCTTTATGCTTTAAGAAGCGATGTAGAAGATTACGTAAGTACAATGTGGGTAGGAGAGTTGTTTGGGTATATATATAAAGCATGTACTACAAATAGCTTGTTCAATTTTCTATTCACCTTAACACTAGTTTCGCTCTTCTTTATTATAGGTAGGAAAATATATCAGAGTAGGGGTTGTGTGCTGAGATGTATAGGTTACGTTTTTGCAATAGTATATCTTTTTAATAATAATCATTGGGTATTTTCAAAGGTATTTTTCATTGATGTTGGTTATGAAGCTTTTTGGATTATATCATTGATAGCATTACTTATTATTGATATAATAGCAATTGCTAGAGAACGGCTTTCTGTGGTAAAAGATAATATTGATACTTCTTGGGAGGATGACAAAAAGGGGTATTGTATGGATGCTGTATATTGTAAGCACAGAGAAACAGGGTGGGATAATTATGTAGATGATTTGTTGGCGCTTATGCCACAGAACCGCTTAAAGAATGAATCGTTGGCTATCGGTATTTCAGGATGTTGGGGAAGTGGTAAAACTTCATTTCTTAGTAGTATGCAGCAGCGTATGAGCGCTGACTATCGTGTGGTGTCATTTAATCCTTGGACGTGTACAGATAAAGAGCAGATTATATCTCAGTTTTTTGAGTTGATGCGTAATCAAACGGAAGAGAATGATGAGTCATTGCAAGATGCAATTCAAAAGTATCGCGATATTGTGCTTGATACTGATATTCATCCTTCACTTACTTTTCTAGCTAAGATACTTCCATCTAGTAATAAGGATGAAACGCTTGAATCGCTTAAGAATAAAATTGAAGAGGCAATAACTACAGATGGAGTAAAGCCATTTGCTATATTTATTGATGACCTCGACCGGTTGGAGGGTAATGAATTGTTTGAGGTATTACGACTTATCCGTATTACAGCAAACTTCCGTAATGTGATATTCATCGTTGCCTATGATCGCGATTATATCTGCAATGTATTAAATGAATCGAAAAACATAAAACGTGCAGAAGAATATATCCAGAAGATTTTTCATTTGGAGGTTTCTTTACCCAAGTTTGAGGATGAGACATTGTTTGATGTGTTTATGGAGGAGGTTGTTCGTATAGCTTCGCTTAACGAAAGACAAGCGACAAGACTTAGACAATTAGTTATGCAGTTGCTCAATGTTGATGGATTGTTATTCACAGACTTTATTCCTAATTTCCGGCAGGCTCGACGATTTGCCAATGCCTTTGCCCTGAATCTGAAATCTATTCTTGCTCATACTAAAGATTTTGTTCTGAAGGATTTTATCGGGATAGAGCTTTTACACTTTGCATTCCCAGATATTCATCGCACATTGATGTATAAACCGATGACTTTGCTGAAATTAAATGAAGGAGGGTTATCAAAATCGAAATTGTTAGTTTATGAGGGTAAAGACAATACGCCGAGCGGCAAACTTCTGAGGAAATTGTTCTATAGTAATAATGAAACTCAACTGACTTCGCGTGAAGTGCGTTCGCAACTTAGCTATGCTAATTATTTCTGTTATCGTTTGCCTAATAATTTAATTAGTGCTACTGAATTCGATATGCTCATGATGGAAAACGATATGGATGTTATTAGAGATAGAATTCATGCTTGGATGCAGAATAAAGATTCGTTTAATTCGCTCTACGAACATTTTAGAAGTTATTATATGCACGGATATAAGGATGCTAAGATAATATGCAATTTTATATGTGCGTTATTAGAGTTTCTTCCAAATCTTTCAGAGTATGGTATAAATCAAATATGTAGTGGGAGATATTGGATACGAGCAGGGATTGATACTAAAGAATTACGAGAAAATATATTTTCATTGATTGACTATGCTATAAATGGAAATGTTATTCTTCTTAAAAAGATAAATCATCTTTTAACCTCGCTTATTACTGCATATCCAGAAGATGTCGAACCAGATGGAGTAGCATTAGATTTATTGGATTTCAATCAGCTTACTTCGCTTGCAGAAAAAACGCTGGATAAGTATATAGAAAAGAATGGAAGACCACTGATAAGTGATATATCTAAAAAGAAGTCTTTGTTCAATGAATTCCTGGTCTCAGCTAGTTATGTTCAAAGTTATGAAACAAGGTATAATCGAAATAATGAAATAAAATCAAACTTAATGAAAGATGCATTAATAAAGCATTATCAAGGGGCTGATGCTAACATTGATGTATTCCGCGAATTTATTTCTCCTTATATTATAAAGACAGAAGATCCTCAAGAAGAAGATTTCGAAGCTTATGGTATTAGTAGTGATATATGTTCAATTTTTGAGAGTAATACTTTCTTCGAAAAATTTGTTCATGGAGCATTTGCCCCGACTGAAGAGATTGAAAAGAAACTTAAATATATACGTAATATAATGTCTATATAAGATTGAAAATATTTATAGACGGTAAGTATTCAAATTAGGGCTATATTTTGAAAAAAGTATCCTTTTGGTGGAGTAGGGTTTTATCATTCCACTAACGCATAATAGTATATTTTTTAATTGACTTTTAGGTAGGTATTCCGGTATGGAGTGTCTACCCTAAATGGTATTGTTTTTACTATGACACGCAATAATAAGAAAATAATTCGTGCCGTCACTGTACCTATGTCCTTATGCTTCTGCCGTGAAATAATGATTAAAATGCGGGCGATGGGGTATGAAATGATAGCAGTAACGTCACCGGGATCTGAACTTGATGAGCTGAGAGATAAAGATAAATTCCATTGCATAGCAGTGCCAATGGAAAGACACATCTCGATAGTTAGGGATATAAAATCTCTCATAAAGATGATTAGCGTATTCCGTAAAGAGAAGCCTCAAGTAGTGCATTCAATGACTCCCAAGGCGGGAATGATTTGTATGGTAGCAGCTTGGCTAACACGTGTGCCGGTACGTATACATACATTTACCGGATTGGTGTGGCCTACAGCTACAGGCATGAAAAGACGCATATTAAAGTTGACCGACTGGTTGACTTGTACTTGTGCTACTCATGTAATTCCTGAAGGACAGGGTGTGCTTGATGATTTAAAGAGCGGTGGCATTACAAAAAGGCCTATGAAGGTATTAGGCTATGGAAATGTTAAGGGCGTTGATATGGAGTGTTTTACACCTTCTCGTTTTGAGATCTCTAAAGATTCGAATGTGTTTACATTCGTTTTTGTAGGTCGCATAGTAGGCGATAAGGGTATCAATGAGTTGGTAGAAGCATTTGATAAGTTGCACAATAAGTACAAGAATACAAGACTTGTATTAGTTGGCAGATACGAGCATAACCTCGACCCCGTAAGTGATACTACACGTAAATCGATAGATAATAATGATGCCATTGATGCCTGTGGCCCTAAATATGGCGATGACTTACTACAAATGTATGTAAATGCAGATTGTTTCGTGATGCCAAGTTATAGAGAGGGTTTCCCTAATACGGTACTCGAAGCTGGAGCAATGGGATTGCCATCTATTGTAACAGATATAAATGGTAGCCGTGAGATTATAGAAAACGAGAAGAATGGATTGATTGTTCCATCTAAAGATGCAGATGCTCTTTATAACGCTATGGAGCGTATGCTCACAGACAATACGCTTCGTGAAACAATGAAGAATAATGCACGTGAAATGATAGCTTCACGCTTTGAGAAGAACTTCGTTCAGAAATGTCAAATAGATTTTTATAAGGAGGTAATGTAATTATGTTATATAAAATAGCACATTTTCTAAGAGACCATATGCCATGGTTATGGGATTTGGTAGATATACTAAATTCAATGTTGTTCCGCATAAGATATGGGAATAAATTGAAGCATGTAGAAAACGAGATTTGCAAAAGAGGCAATTTTAAAAGCATTTGTTCTGATGGCTATGACGTTGTGCCAATTCGAGATATAAAAACAAAGGATTTAGTTGAGTTCTTTTCTTCTCAACCTGATGAAGCCTTTAGATTTTTTAAGCCTCACGGATTTGATAGTAAATCAATAAAGAAGCTTCAAAAGAATCGTGCTTTTATTGGCTATGTATTGAAAGATGCAGTAAATGGTAAGATCGCAGGTTATTGCTTTAATCGCTCATTCTTTCATGGAAAAGGTTTCCGTGGACGTATGGTGGACGTTAATTATAGAGGTAAAGGACTTGGAACTATGATGAACCGCTTATTAAGTAAGGTGGGCTTTGAAATTGGTTTGCGATTATTTGAAACGGTATCAAAGGATAATGTTGCTTCGTATAGAAGTGCAATTAGCGCAAGTTCTTTTAAGGTAGTAGAGGAATTGCCACATAATGAATTGTTTTTGGAAATAATTAATGATATGAAACAGGAAAACAAAAACCTAATAGGGGGGGGTAAAAAACGAGTAGTCAGATTGCAACCGCTCTTCGTTTCTAATGTTATAGAAGAAAGGAGGGTTGCATAATGGCGCAGTGTGACGTAATTCTAACCTACTGCTGGAATCGCGTAGGCTATACGATATTGAAATCGCTTCACCAGAAAGGATTGAAGGTATGGGCGGCAGATACGAGCAAGAAAAATATCTGCTCAATGTCTAAGTTTAGTTCTGGTAGCTTTACTTATCCTGATCCTTTTAAAGAGGAAGATGCTTTTATCAAGGTTTTAAAAGAGAAGATTGCCGAGCTTAAACCAAGGGTGCTGATGCCTACTCACGATGAGAGTGTTGTAATTATGCGTCATCGTTCTGAGTTTCCTGCTGAGTTGATTATTCCGTATGAAAATGAAGCGAAGTTGCTGATGCTGGCTAACAAGGCAGAGAGTACTGAGATAGCTCGCAAGGCTGGTGTTTCTGTTCCGGAGGTATATCAGTCGGCTGATGAAGTGAAACGTTATCCTGTTGTATTCAAGACGGTAATTGGTAATTCTGCAAAGGGAGTGTATTTCCCTAAGAGTAAGGAGGAGTTGCTGAAGTTGATGGAGGTACATAAGAATGAAGATACGTTGTTGCAAGAATGGATAGGTGGCACTGACTATAGTGTGGACTGTGTGCGCTGGGATGGTTTTTGCAAAACTTCGGTATATCATGCGCTTGTTACTAAAACAGATGGCGGCGGTACTACTACGCAACGTGAAATAGTGGATATGCCGCAACTGGAAGCGGAGGCTATAAAGCTAATGGATGCGGTTGATTTTCATGGGGTGTGCGGACTGGATTTCCGTTATGACCCAGAGAATAACAGAATTGCTTATATAGAAACTAATGCTCGTTTTACAGGTGGATTGGCTACTCCGGTAGCTGCCGGATTTGATATCCCATGGATAGTTTATAAGTTGGCAACGGAGGGTAAGTATACTGAGCCTATAAATGTTCGCATCGGTACTCGTACTAAATGGATTCTTGGTGATGTGATTACATTGGTAGGGCGTATCGTTAAAATGAAATGGAATCCAAAAGAATTGAAACGTGTTTTCTCTTTCAGCGGTTTTGATGCTTTCGATGATTTTTGCAAAGAAGATAAAAAGGCTATTCTTGGTGAATTTGGTTATTACTGGGGTAAATTGGTTAAGAACGGTAAACTGAATCCATAATGATGAAGTGTATTCAGACTTATGTGTTGTATCCAAAGATTGTAGAATTGGTGAAAGGGCATTTGGACTCTTTTTTCAGCAGATATAAGTGATGAAAAATTGCTAGTTTACCGTCATTCGTTAGAAAAAGTGTGGTGATCGGGCAATTATTCGTTAGAAAAAGTGTGCCAGCTCAGTAATTATTCGTCAGAAAAAGTGTATTCTTCCTCACCCGAGTGGCGGCAATGCGCAGAGCGATACTGCGGTGGGGAACATTGGCTGTGATGCTAAATCTCCAGAATTTATTTTTCGAACTTTTGAAATAGGCGTTTCGCATAGAGGTGTCTATCGGGGCGTGTTATGCCTATAAAGCGCGTTTCTTCTACCGGAAATTCATAGTAAACTTAATAGAATGATTATCAAAAGACTCTTTGACATTGTTGCATCCCTGTGTGGGCTGCTCTTGATTTGGTGGATTTTCCCCATTGTAGCGTTTTTAATCCACAAGAAGATGCCGGGCGGTCCTGCGTTCTTCTGCCAAAAGCGAGTT
>ERZ1026903.588-NODE-588-length-16279-cov-116.455991_pt1 | contig 16279 bp, 16 predicted proteins | sample MGYA00380180_ERZ1026903 | MGnify/ENA primary metagenome ERZ1026903 (study PRJEB33269, sample SAMEA4719816) | human gut metagenome | biome: human-associated habitat; feature: organic feature; material: feces | place: Cameroon | collected 2013-10 ... | reverse complement strand
AGGTGATTCCGAAACCACCTTGACCGAGCACTCGCTCAATTTTGTATTTGCCATTTAAAAGCAATGCATTATTTCCTAACTGTTTCATTTTTTCTATTCTACTCTAAAAACTACAGGTACACTATATCTTACTCGCACACATTCTCCATTTTGCTTACCCGGAATCCATTTTGGCATAGATTTTACCACACGCAAAGCCTCTCTATCAAGAGATGGATCTACAGAACGAGCAACTTCAGCCTCGTCAATTCTACCATCAGCCTCAACTACAAAACTAATAATCACACGACCTTGGACTCCATTCTCCTGAGCTACCACAGGATACTCTATATGACTATTCAAATAAGACATCAAAGCAGTCTGCCCACCAGGAAAAGACGGCATTTCTTCAACTACATCATACCCACTACCTTGCGATTCATCCAATAGGTCTAACTGTTTTAATTCCTTTTGGCCCCCTTCTTCCTGGCTTTTAGCTTTTTGTTTTGCCTGTTCCACTGCTTCCTCATATAATTTTTTCTCTGTTGCTTCTTCCATTTGACATTGACGAATACAATAAATCCCCCAAAGCATTATGACGGCTAATACAAGCAAACCTACTTTTCTTAAAGAACGCTTTTTATCATCTTCGGCTTCAATTTCATCGTTTTCTTCAATTACGCTGTTTGATGCTCCAACTATCACAGTCTGTTCATCTTCTTTACTATTTTCAAAATACAAGGTATCTTCCTTGTTTTCTTCTTTCATACAGTCCTGTCCACCCAACAACTTCAAAAAAGCATCAACAGTCTGCACTCTATCCTTTTTTCGAGGATTCATACCTTGCTCTATAGCGTGCCAAACTGTATCAGAAATACCTATAGGCTTATCTCCAATTCCCTCATTCAAGACAATACTAGCTTCAGGAGGATTCTTACCTGTAAGCAAATAGAACAAAGTTGCAGCAAGGCCATAAACATCAGTAGCAGGAGAGAAATCCTGCAAACTCTGCTGGTACTGTTCCAAAGGTGCATAGCCAGCACTAATTCCTACGGGAGTAGAACTAGTCTGATGCCCTTCTTCAGTATAACCTTTTGAGATTCCAAAGTCTATAAGTGTAGCATTACCTTTGTCATCAAGCAGGATATTGCTTGGCTTTACATCATAATGACAAATATGCTTTTGGTGCATATACTCCAATGCCGAACCTATTTGTTGGATATACTTAATGGCTATAGCCTCATCCAAAGCACCATGCTGCTTCACATAATCAGCCAACGCGCCACCACTCAAATATTGCATCACATAATAGACCGTATCATTTTCCTCAAACACATCTACTACTTTAACGATATGAGGATGATTCATCTGTGCAAGATTCTTTGCCTCCTTAACAAACTTCTTGCGATATAACTCTACCAAGGCACGACTTCCCTGGGAAGGAACAGTTATCTTCCCCGTCCCTTCCTCTCGCTCACAAGTGTCCTTCATAAAGAACTCCTTGATTGCCACAGGTACATCAACCTCCATATTACCTAAAGAACCCGAGACAGTTTCTTTCATTATTGCCTTATAGGTAATGCCAAAGCCACCTTGTCCTATGATCTTTTCTATTTTATACTTTTTGTTTTGAAGATATTCTATCATAATTATCTATTCATAATATTCAACGACCTTCGTCCTTGTTACACATCCTTTTCCACCACAAGCGGAACAATTAGAATAACTTGTAAAAGCATCACAATAATGGCAATAAGTAACTTCCTTACCAGTACCATTACACAAATTACACACTACATTTATACGTCCTTTTCCATTGCATTTCATACATTGCCAAAAACCATCAGCAGAGCCTGCCCCACCACAATCAGGGCAAGTTATTGTCATTTTACCTCCACTACCTTTACACAAAGAACATACACTTTCAATACGACGATTACCACCACAATGCGAACAGGTTACCTTTCCCTTACCATTGCATACAGAACAAACCTCTGTATAGGTTTCTGTCCTTTGTTTTTTCTGTGGAACTACCATGTTAGAAGGAGTTGTACCTTGATAGGGCAACGTACTCGTATTGCTTGAAGGCTCTTTACTATTACTAGCAATTCCTGCTATAATAAACAAGATCAACAATCCACCACCTATTATCCAAGTCCATTTGTTTGTTACCAATGCCATAAAAAGATAGAACAAAACTTTAGCCAATGGTATCAATATCAGCATCAACAAGATACCCACAATAACCATTCCACCAGAAGTATGGCTATGATAATAAGCACAAGCTGGCAATGTTAGTAGCAGAAAAGCTACAACATACACTATTCTATAAATCCAAAATCTATCCATTCTTTACAATTTCTTTATTTATTTCTTCAACTCGCTCACTTACAAAGTCACTTATTCTATCATCAAAAATAGGTTCACTTCGTTTATACAGTGCAGGAATTATATAGTTAACTCCTTTTTTTTCACGCATAGAAGTATAGCAAATACCATCAGAACTGAAATTTCTTTTTTTATTCATGTACATCATATGAACAAACAACTGAGAGAATAAATATTCCTCATGAAATCTTGCATTTTCATCTGCAACAGGCACTAAACATAACAGCAACATTGGATAAGTTATCAAAAACGAGAACTTATCATAACCTCTCATTGCCGATATTTCTTCTGATGTTGGTATGGTAAAATTTAGAAAGAATAGCTTACGAACTGCGTTAAACGTACCTAACCATCTATCATTCCAAGCATCTAATTTCCCTATTTCAGCCATAGCTGTCGTTCCAGAAGAAGCTAAATACAAGCATGGAATTCCCAGCAGATTAAAACGTCCAGCCGAAGCCTTAGAACGTAAATTGTAAGGCATATGGTTGCAATTAGGCAACATCTTCCCTTTTTGGAAATCCACTATACGATAGTAACATTTCCCTTGTCCTTCCTCATTCTTTAAATAATTAACATACATATCCAGCAAATAGCCCTTAGTATACTTTTTGACCGTCAACAACTTTTCTAATAGTGCAGAAGCATTAAGAACATCTCCTTTATATGCCAATTGAAGTATCTCTAAACATTTTGCATGAATAACTTTCATCAAATTCAAAAAGCGGAGTTTTGTAGGTTTACCCATTAGTTCGCCAGCTTCAGCCAACATACTATCAAATTGCTTTTTATCCACCTTTTTTATTAGACGCTCATATTCTTCAAACTGAAATTTTATAAAGCAATAAAAAGTTTGTTGCTTCCTCTTGTTACAACCTAAGCTTGTAACGAGATCTAATATCAATGCCTGTAAATCCATTTTTCACCATTTTAATTCTACAACAAAAGGTTCTTTTATAGCCTAGAACTTATATCGAGGCTACATTATAGAAAATATTTTCCAAAATGCAGCCTCGATATAAGTTCTAACTAAAAGGATTAATTGTCCTCTTTATATCCATTGGCAAGAGCCTTCTTATACCATTTGTACGCAAAGTTTTGATTGACTTTTACACCATAGCCATTTTGATAATACAAGGCCAAACGGTATTGCGCCGCTGGATTTCCCTTTTCTGCACTTTCCTTCACATTAGCAAATGCCTTTGCATTGTCTTTCTCTTCGTAGCAAACACCTAATGAAAAAAGGAAATAAGGGTCTCTATTGGACAACTTCACGCCGCGTTGTGCCAATGAAATTGCTTGGTCTTGATTCTCTGTAACTCCCCAACCACGCAAATACATCACGGTAAGGTCATCAATAGCTTGCAATTCATCTTTTTTCTCAGCTTGCGAAAGATACTTGAACGCCAACTCATATTTGTCTTGTTCATAATAGATATGCCCCAACTGCGCTTGAGAAGACGATAACTGCATATCTGCCAGCTCTTTGTATATATTTATAGCTTTCGTTGTATCGATTTTAGTTCCTATTCCTTGAAGATACATTGAAGCTAATATTTCTCCGTTAGTCTTATTAACTTCCACTGCTTTCTGCATATATTCAAATGCCTTTTGCTTATTTTCGTTACAGCCAATACCATTAAGATAATGTATAGCTAGATTGCCCAAAGCATCGCCATAACCCTGCTCTGCTGATTTTTGCATCCATGTAAATGCCTTCGAATTATCAGCCTGCGTTCCCTTTCCAGAAGCATAGATTAAAGATAATGCACACTGAGAATACATATCTCCATCTTCAGCCTCCTTGAGCAAAATAGGAAACGCTTGTTCACATAAACGATTAGCTTCTATTGTATCCATAGGAATACCTGCACTTCCATGCTCATAATATTGCGCTAGCATCCACATAGCTGGTCCATATTGTTTTTCGGCAAGCTTTTGAATTGTAGGAAGGGCTTTTACCGAATCGTCGGGTTGGATTATTCCTTTTTCTATCACATGCCCTTCTATAATGTCTTCTGCTTCTCCATACAACTTAGCCTTGTCTTCTCCCAACAAAAAGACAGCAAAAGTAACCACACAGATTGCACCAACTATTCCGCCTAAAAGTTTTATACTTTTATTGGAAATCCCATTACCCCTCTCTCCATATTCATTTTCTTCTTCATTTCCTGCCCCGAATAGCATAACAAATCCATAGAAAGGTATCATTTGGAACCATCCAGAGTGTCCTAAGTCATGGCAACGTTTTGCGCCTACGGTAAACACAAGATAACAATAGAATAGATACCATGAAACTATGCATGTCGCCACGATGTTTTCATTTGGAGTAAGCCCTAAGTTTTGTGCAAGTTCCTCAGACACAAAGAAGAGAAGCCCCAATGCAACTATTCCTAAAACAGTCACTATCCAATACACTAAACGTCCTACTCGTCCTTGGAAACTAAAGATGGAATGCTTTTCTATCACATCCTTTTGTAGAAGTCCATCCGCAATGTTTTCATTAGGACAAGGTATCGTTTGTTCTTCGTCATTGGTCGTTAGTGTAGAGTGACATTTTGTTTTTAAGCAAGCAGAATTGTCTTCACTAAAAGATACTTCCTGTAAATTCATTGTCACCTCCCCTACACTCTTCGGTCTCTTCAATCTATTCACCTGCATCATCCAAACCACCAACTTTTTCATCTTCTCTGAGACATTAGTCATAGGAAGAGCTATGTGTTTATCCCTTGTTTCATCGTCAGAAAGGTCGGTAACAGTTGGAGGATCTTGGTTAGTGAGCAACTTATACAAAGTGGCGCCTAGGGCATAAAAGTCTGTCCATGGTCCAAACTTATCATAGCTCTGCGCCATTTGCTCATTTGGGGCATAACCATTCGTATAACTGATGCCAGTACTCATCGTGGCACCACCTACCGTACTCTGTTGCTTACTTGCACCAAAGTCTATCAACTTGACCACATCATGACTATCCACCATAATATTGGCAGGCTTGATGTCAAGATGGAACATACCTTCGTTATGGATTGCCTCAAGACCATCCAATATCTGATTCAAGTAATTGCGAACCTCAGACTCTGCCAAAGGTGCATTGGTACGCTTCAAACGTGCAGATAGATTTTCTCCATCCACATAATCCATCACATAATAGGCAGTACCATTCTCCTCAAAAAGGTCATAGACCTTGACAATATGAGGATTACTGAGACTACGGAGACGGCGAGCTTCTTTCTTGAACTTCTCTCGCTGTTGCTCAAAGCTATTGGTATTCTCGGCATTGCTTACGCTAATGGTAGTGCTATTACCATCACGCTGGCACACGCCCTTTACAAAGAACTCTTTGATGGCATAAGTCTCATCAAACTCGATGTTCTTTGCTAAATAGGTGTTGCCGAAGCCACCTGATGACAAGTAGCTTTCTATCTTGTAAGTTCCGTGTAGGATGGTTCCTACCTGGAGCATATTTTGATTATTAATTTTATCCATTTTTTATTGTATCTTAGTTTATAGAATCTTGTGTTGTTGTATCTTTCTCTACTTTCACGGTCACCATAGAATCCTCAAAAAGAGAATCCAGCAAAGCTGCCTCTGCTTTATGCTTGCTATAGTAGCCATAACCAGCCATGCCAACAGCAGCCAATACCACTAAGGCAACAAAGGCAATGAAGAGAGATTTCTTTCTTTTCTGCTTATTCACCATTTCAACTATCACACTATCAGGAACAGGCGGTGGTGTACCAGCAGGCTTAACGACTTCAACATCAGGAGAAGCGCTCACCTCTTCCACATCAGGCTTGATATTCATAGCATTACATTTCGCCGTAGGCTCTTCATTCACAAGGCTCACATCAGCCTCTTCATGACTCACCTCTTTGATATGCACAATATAAGCTGAATGATTATCTTTATTGTCTGATGTTTCTGAAATCAGCATCTGTCGCTTTTCTTCATCACGCACATTCGCAGAGAAGACATTCAATAACTCTTCATCCTCCATCTGTTCCAACATGCCGTCAGAACAAATGTAGAAGTAATCACCTGGTTGAATATCAGAAATATGGATAACATCAGGTTTTGGATGATTTCTGTCTCCAGCAATCATCGCACGGGTAATGACATTTTTCTGGGGAAATGTCTTCATCTCCTCATAGGTCAACTCACCTGCCTGATAAAGATCATACACCAGGGAATGGTCACGACTCTTATATAATATGGTATGCGAAGATGGACGGAGATGGTATATTCTACTATCTCCAATGTGGGCAGCCGTACATCCATTACTGTGAAAATACAGCAAAGTTAAAGTTGTTCCCATCTGACGGGAATCTCCCGCAATAGCCAGTTTATCCAGTTCTTCGTAGGCATACGCCAAAGCATCAGATAGCAACTTATCTTCCAAGCCTTCGGAAGCAACTGCATGCTGCAACAAAAACGAAGAAAGACTTTTGCAAATACTTTGGCTTGCCACCTCTCCATGCTCATGTCCACCCATACCATCACAGAGCAAAAACAAACGGTCATTCTCCGTTGCTTTGCCTTCTATTGGATAGATGCTATCTTCCTGGTTCGCCCTCTTACCCAACTCATGGATAGCTAAAGGCTGATATATATTGATTCTCATTGTTAGCTTTATTTTTGATGATAAACAACGGTTGTGTTCCCCATCTTGATGATACTTTCTTCTGACAAGACGAGCTGGTCACCCTCGTTCAATAATTGTCCATTCACATAACTGGCATTTTTATTATGGTAGTTAGACACCACAACCCTAACCTTGTCCGTAGGAATCTTATTTACCTGAATAGCAAGATGCTGACGACTCATATATCTATCATCAGTAGCTATCTGTAAAGTTGCTTGCGAAGTAGTAGCCTTGCGCCCTATTACATTGTTGCCGAACGCTAACGGATACTTCTGACTACCATAGAGCAAATAACCGGGAGTAACTTCTTCTTTCTTGCCGGCAAGGATTGTTTCATCAGATTGAGAAGGAGAAGAGGAATGCCCCACGTAACGAGTTTCTCCATTATCTCGATTCACATACTGAGTCTCACCATTGCTGTTACCAACATATTCTGTTTCCCCAAAAGATTGCGGAGTTGCAGCATGTTGCTGTGAGAACATCACTCTCAACTGAGCTTTACATTGAGGACAAGTAATCATCTTTACTGCTTCGTTTTGAGAATTTCTCACGTCAAGCAATACACCGCAACTCGGACATTTGATTCTTTTAGTTTCCATTGCTACCATCTATTTTAATCAATGTTTATGCCATCTGAATATCAGCATCAGACATATAGTCTGGCATATCAGGAGCAACATCAGGATTCTCTAAGGATGCTGTTTGGAGATTTGGATCAGCAGAATCATCAACTCCGGCATCAGCGAAATCACTACCACTTGGAGTAATCACTTGTCCTGTATGCAAATCAACTGCTTCACCAACGTCAATACTTCCATTGCCATTGGCATCACAAATCGCAACATCAGGATTTCCATCTTGATCAAAATCTACCACACTCACTTCCTGACCATCCACGTCGAAGACACCCACTGTAGCCATGGAGCCATCAGCAAGCTGAACTTCACCCGCATTAACCAAATGAACATCTGCATTTTGGTCATCAGCCACCTGCACATCACTTGCCTGATGCAAATTTGCATCATTGTGAGCAACAGATACATCCTGGTCTGCATGAGAAGAATGAGATACCACAGCAACATCTTCAGTCTGATGAGGAGCAGCATTCATTTCTTCAGCACGTACTTCTGGCTTTACAGCCTCAGCATAGTCGTTCTTTTCTGTATCTGTCATGTTGTTCCACTCGTCCTCGGTATAAGTACTATAGATATTGCCATGCCAATGGAAAGCGCCACCAGGACCAACTTCGGCTCTAGCGGCATCAAAAGCCTCCTTAAAGCTCTGCTCATCATGACTTTCAGCTACCTTGATAGAGGCATTATCATTAGCTGCAGCAGCATCTTGCGATGGATTCTCCCCTTCCGGTTTTGTATCGGGAGTTTGTTCTGTATTTACTGCAAAGGCATCTGTGGCATACATAGCACTTGCACCTAACAAGATACCAGCAGCACCACCTACCGCTACTTTCTTCCAAGTTGCCTTATCAGCAGCGTTCTGAGTTTTATCTTTACTTTCCTGTCTTACTTCAGGATGTGTATTATCGAAATACAATGTTTCTTCATTCTGTGCCATAATCATACGTTTTAAAATTATAACTGGTGCAAATATAGTGAAATAATAAATAGATAGGTGCTAATTCTGTGCTCATTACACAAAACCTATCTTCTATTGTACAAAATCACTTTTTAATTTTAGCCTTGCAATAAGGACAAGCCTCATTCTGCATCAAAACTTCATAAGACTGAAAGCCCAGGAAGTGATGACAATGAGGGCAAACATAATGCTGCTGAAACTCTTCAGTCAACTGCTTCTGCCTTAACGGTCCCTTAGAAGAATCCTTATATGCTTTTACAGTAAAGCCTACAGAAATCAAAATACCTAAGAGATACAAACCTATATAAAGAGGAGTCTCTCTAAATTCTGGGAAAATGATGCTCAAAGCGATGGCTCCCATGGTAATCAAACCAGTAATGCCACGAAGAGAATTAAACTTGCGGTCAGCTATCTGCTGGTCAAGCTTATGTTCATCATATTCTTCCCAAACACGCTGCAATGGACGAAAATCTACCATTTGAGGAACAAAACTCTTTATCCAATCCCAACTAACCAAAAATTTGCTTGGACCAAGTTCTATTTTATCCTTTTCCATGATAGTCTTTGCCATTATTTCCACTTCATTGACAAAAGTAACATTCTGAGGTTTTAGATTCGTAATTCTATAAGAACCATCAGGATTAATGGTCAAACTACAGTGTTGACGGCTCACAGTCATAGGAACACTTCCAGCAACCCCAAAAGTCTTGGATTGCTGCCCCATCGTTATTCTCAATTGAGATGTACTAGCATCACGTCCAATGATTAATTCCATAAAATTCTTTGCTTGATTAGTTTATTTTTTAGTTATGAGTAAATCCTTCATTTGCTTCAAGGCTTCCTTAGAAATACCTAAAGCAAAAGCAAAATGCTCATAATCGGATAATATCAACTGTTGCTTTTGCGTATTAACCTGATAGATGTAGCCAGTGTTGATGATAAAGCGCTTACCCACTCGCATAAAAATACTCTTGCAATCTACAAGATGCTCTGCCAAATACTTCTCCATCTGAGTCAAATTCAGACAAACAACAGCCTTCAGCTTGTTAATAGTAACAATCTGTGTATAATTGCCATCTCCTTCGAAATAAACAATTTTGGAAACATCTAATCTTAAGAGTTCCGTCTTTGTATTGAATACGATAAATTGACTATCCATATTTACCATTTACATCGCTGACTTGTTCCCAGAAGTAGCTATCGGTCATTAAGTTTTCAATGAAAAAGCGTGGGACTATTGCTTATTACCGGATAGAGGTTGTGGAAGGACCCGTCAGCAAGTAATAAGACAATAGCCCACGCCATAAGGTATATCGCATCAACCCAATAAGGGCTGAACACAATAATCTATAGCGTGAGCACCATTGCCTATTATCATTGCTGACTTTGAAACTTCCACATTTCTATCGCAAGATAACGTTCAATACGCTCATTCATTCGAGTCTTCATCGCAGCCGTTCTTTTCCGTCTGCTCCAACTCTGACCGCAAAAGTAAGCAATATTCTTGATACTGCCAAACTTTTAGCGATGTTTTTTATCCCGAAGGACAAAAAAGGCATTGAACGCTGCCATTGCCGAGAGAAAAACACTTCCACATTTCTATTCCATGACAACAATTCAATGCCCTATACCTATATACCATCCCTTACGAAAAGGTAAACAACCTGTTACGATTATCTCTTAGTTATTGTCCCCTTCCTTGTATTTACCGAGAAATTACCGAGCGATGACTTCACCTGATACACGCCATTCTTGGCACTCACCAGCTTTGCCGACATTCCCATAAAACTGACGCCGCCATCCTTCTTCTCGATGGTGTACTTTCCAAACGGAGTATTCACAACAATGTGGTGCTTGGTGTTCTCAACCACTCCATACACAGTGCCGGATGGAGCCTGCTTTACCTGTTCGGCTACGCTCTTTACGGCATTTGCCACATCGGTGTTGTTGCTCTTTGCAAAACTGGTTGTGGTGGCAGCTACTACCATCATCAACGAAATCATAATCTTCTTCATACCTTATTATATATTAAAAGGGTTATACTTCATTTTCCTCGTTCCACGAATAATTTTCCCATCGCTTCCCGATTACGATTACAAAAGTAAGAAGATTATTTCTATCCGCCAAATATCAAAACTTGGCTTGTATGAAATGCCATTCTGAATGTACCAAATGACAAAACGGATGCTTGACATTACTTATCAAGCATCCGTTTTGCTAAAATCAGATACACCTAACTGATTACACTTCTAATCTTACCTTATAATATTATACACAAACTCATAATCCCCATTCTTCAGCCATGCTGGAACATCTTCCCCATTTTCCATAAGACCTTCAACATGAAACTCCAGACTTTCCTTTGCTTCTTTTTGCAAAGCTTCAAAGGTTGGTGCTGTAAAAACCACCGCTCCCGGTACATTACCACCAAGAGAACCACCATAATTTCTGTCGCACCACGCAACGTCAACAATAATCTTTTCCATCATGTAATACTTAAGTTTTTGCAAACCTCCCCACAAGATATCATCGCTAGACCCGCTCCGTACCAACTCTTAGTCTCCACAAAGTTTGCAAGGTTTGCAGCAAGCTTTGCAAAGAATTGGCATTTATCGTGTCTAGAGACAAAGTTTCGACTACCATACTTCTATCCCAATAGGTTCTTTACCTGTACGTTCAAGACAACTATTCCTTACCAAGGTTTCTAGCTTTTCAACCATTTTACGCTTGGTTTCCTTAGAAGCATTCCAACGGCGCAACGCTTCTTCTCTTGTTAACTTTGTTGTATTCATTCTTTATTCCTCCTTTTTTTAGTTCAAATTACAATTGCAAAAATACCTCCCGTCAATATTTATAACCAAAATTCATATACCTACAAGTTTTGAATCTAGCGATAAAAACAAGAGGATTGAGAGGCTGGGATTCCTTGTTTTCTGCTCTATATTAAGAACAAGCCCTATAGTTGTACGACTATAAAGTTACAGTTGTACGACTATACATGCTATGGTTGTACAACTCTAGAGTTATAGTCGTACAACTATAGGGGTTATAGTCGTACAACTATAGATTTTCCTCAACGGCATCATCTTGTCAAGAAATCACAAACATCTGATTACCAGCAGATTGCTATTTTTCTTCATATTTGCGATATTCTCAAAGAAACAATAAGCGTCTGAAAATACGAGAATCTCAGCCAAGCTAATGTAAAGAAGATTCATTCTTCATAACGCCTCAACAGTTTCCCAATCTACACCTCATCAATTCTATGCAACTTCCAACCATCAAACTGCATGATGATTCTATGCAACTGGGTTCCCTGCCGCAAAGCCTCAACTCTCGGAGCCTCAGCATATTTCTTGATCTGAAGTTCAGCTTCCTCCCATTGCTTGGCTATCACCTCCTCATGCATCTTTCCAGACATACCCTTTTCTTTCTTTGGAATTAATTTCAATTCCAAGATGTAGCTATGCTTCGTTGGATAATGCGCCAAATCAGGCAAGAGGAAGAAATCACAATAACCATGATTCAATTCCAACTCGGGAGCCGTATAATAATAACTATTAAGACTCAAATACGCCATGAAGAAGCCCTGCAGATTGCGCTCGCCTTCTATGGAATCCCGAACGGACGAAACGGCTGCGTATGCCGAAGCCATATATTCCAAAGTATCCTTCCACTTTCCTTCAAAAGCCATCAACGTAAACTTATATTCCAAATCAGACAGATTGACATACCTATCATCCTGATACTCTTCCAGCAAATAGCCATAATATTGCTTGCGAACATTATTATTAGGAATTCCCAAAACCAGCTGGCTGCCAAAGGTTCCATTGATGGTAAGCATGCCATAATAGAATAGCAAACTCGGGAATATCTGAGGATTGGTTATCATTCTGGCAGGAAATGTCTCTTCCAATCGAGTGATAATCTGTCCTGTCTCTGCTATCTTCCGAATAATACCCTTGCGGTCACCATCCAGTCTGTCAAGCTGAATCAACTTGCGCATCTTGTTGTAATCCGTCTTTGTATTCGGATCTATCATTTCCTTAGGTCCTTGCCCTCGATTTATAAAATTGCGAAGGTAATAGAGCACCATATCGCAATTGAACATCCTACTCTGAGTTTCCAAAGCACCCATGGAAAAACAATAGTTATCATACCAAGGCTTCATTTCTTCAATGATTTCCTCTACATTGCTATCAGGACGAATCATCCCTTTTTCCTTATAATAGGAGAACATCTCTCGCACATCCTCCGTAGAGAAACCCAACATCTGATTGAATTCCTCATTGGTAGAAATATGCCAGCCAATATTGAAGCCACTGGTTACATCATCCAATGTTACAGGACTGACACCTGTGATGAATATACGATCAAAAGAACCTTTAAACTTCTTAAAGATGTCTCGATAGAATCCTGCAGCGTGCGTGATAGCCCTATATACATCCTCTCCATGCTCGTTAAGCACGGTATTCGTAAAGTTATCATACTCATCTATAATAAGATAGAGAGGGTATGACTTTGACTTAGCTTCATTGATGATAATAGAAAACTTTCCTGCAGCATCTTCTGTTTTCCGAACCTTTCTGATAGTATCCTCCTGATAGTACTCATGATAATCACGCACAAACCCATCCATTTCAACTCCCAAATAGAAATTGAATCGCTCTTCCAGTTTTTCAATGTTTCCTCCTACCTGTGAGAAATCAAGATACATCACCTGAAACTTTCCCTGCAAAGAGGTAGGATGCTGACTTATCCATAAACCACCGAACTTTTCCAGGAATTCATCCTTGTGCCTTACATCATAGTAAGCACGAAGCATACTGATGAACAAGCTCTTACCAAAACGGCGAGGGCGAATGAAAAAGAGGTTGCGAGCCTGACTTTCCAACTTTGGCAAATACATGGTCTTATCGACATAGTATAGATTGTCTCTTCTTACTACATCGAAATCCGATACGCCATATGGTACTTCTTTTATCTGATTCTGCTCCATGACACTATTGTTTTAAAACACCTATTTTTCGGCAAAGTTACAAAAAATAATGATACAAGCAAAGGAATATCCCGAAAAATAAGCTATATGACTTATTTTTCGGGATATACTTACAGATCACCTACTTCACCTTCCACCCATCAATGGTTCCCGTCTTCGATGAGAAGTTGCAGCCTATCTGATAAATCTTTCTGCCATCTGCTGCATATTCCCTGGCATAGCCCATATCCTCTATCTGCTTCAGGGCTTCCTCTGCCGAACCATCACGCTTGAACTCGAAGATGTAGATATAGTTCTGGGTCTCAACCACGCAATCTACCCTACCTTCGCTTTGCTGCTTTTCGATGAAGACCGTGAAACAGCTGATCATTCTCAATACGAGATAGAAGGTGTATTGGAAATAACGCTCCTTCTCTCGCTCATCTTCCTTGCGACGCTGACTATAAGGAATGCTGGCAAAGAAGGATGTCATCAGATTTTCCAACTGTTGGCAATCTCCCACGTCCATAGCACTCACCACTTGTAAGACAAAAGCATCAGTCGGCTCTTTTGGCTGCAAATAGCTAGTAGCCACCAAAGTAAGGAACCCGCTTTTCACCTCATCATTCGGAAAATCCAAAAGATAGGAATCCGTATTCATGTTCCAATCCTTTATCGTAAGATAGCCACTCTGATAAATCATAGGCAATGGCGCTTCTACATCTGCTCGATAATCCACGAAACTACTTGTTGGATAATACTTGCCAGTCAACTCATTCAAATTCTCCTTAAAATGGGAAAGCAAGCGAACCAAATAAGTTGGTGTACCAGTACGAAACCAAAAGTCACTTAGTCTCTTCTTGCTCAAAGAATTCAAGATACTAAACGGATTATAGATATCGAGCATGTCTGAGCTAAAATGATAACCGTCGAACTTACGTTTCAACTTGTATTTCATCCCCTCCTCTGTAGTCTTATATCTCACAGCCATCACTTTAATCTGTTCCTCGAATGTGGAATACAGCTCCTCTTCCGTAATACCGCAAAGTGCCTCGTAATGCTCATCCATACTGATGTCATCAGGTTGGTTAAAACCACTGAACACACTTACCTGCGAAAACTTGGTGACACCAGTGAGCAAGACAAACTGCAGATTAGCATCGGCAGCCTTGAAGACACTATAGAAACCTTTCAAGACCTCACGATTCCAATCTTCTAACAATCGCTCTTCACCCTTTATTGATGTTTTGATTTGTGTATCAAGCACATCCAATATTGGCTTATCATACTCATCAATTAAAACCACGGCACGAAGTCCTGTTTTCTCATGAGCAGCTTTCAATACATATTCAAAACGACCTCCTAAGGAATCCCTGAAAGGACTTTTACCATATATCATCTCTTGCGATGCAACAAAGTTCTCTAATATGACCTCAAGTTCTCCAGGATTAGTGAAATTATTACCATTGAAGTCGAGATGAAACACAGGATATTGCTTCCACTCCTTCTCCAGCTTGTCGATGGCAAGCCCCTTGAACAACTCCTTTTTTCCCTCGAAATAGTATTTCAAGGTAGATACGAGCAACGACTTTCCGAATCGTCTAGGACGACACAGAAAGTATATTTTACCATTAGTCACTAAGTCATAGACCAATGCCGTCTTATCGAGATAAACATAATCATCTTCTATGATTTGTTCGAGGTCTTGTATTCCTATAGGATATTTCATATTGCTGCCTTTTTAAATTCTTTCGGCAAAGTTACAAAAAATAATGATACAAGCAAAGGAATAGCCCGAAAAAAATAGCGAGATTGCAAAATACCTACACCTTTTTATGAGATACAGATTATTTTACAGGTACAAAACAACTAACGTCGCCCCACTGATTTTTCATAACGAGCGTATCCTTGCGAAATGAAATATGTTGTACAATAGTTGTTCCATCATAGTCTATTGTCATACTATCGCCTGCAAACTGATAAGGTATTGCCACAATAGGATATTCATCTACATAATACAAACTATCCTTATCGATTTTTAACACAGTAACCTCATCACCACTTGGCGCCCAAAAACCAAATAATCGGGACTGCAGACTCTGTTGAGGCGAAGAGGCCATGCAAAGCAACATAAAAAAAGCTGCTATTGAAATAAAACATATTTTTTTCATATTTTCTGTTCCAGCTTTAGTTTTCATTCTCTAGGACAAAAGAAAATAAAGACCTATCACAAAAATGATTTTTATAAGTCCTGATGTAAGATTCGGATTTATTACAACTATTTTGCACGTAATCGTAATATGACTCATCTGTAGTTCTATTATAATACCAATTATCACCAGAGTTCTCTATAGTAGAATTATTCATACTATATACATCACCACCCAAGATTGGAATTACTAAAAGTTTACATATCTGCACTATTTTAAGTGCTTCTTGATATGGAAAAGCATAGCCTTCAATACCTAAATCCATCAAGGAATAATATTCGGAAATATTATTATCTTGAATAATTGAAATTATATCATTCTGTTTCATTTTGTGGGTCTAAATAATCTACTGTGATTGTTGCAAAAACAATACTGTCACTTTTGGCTTGATAGAGCGACTTGACAGATACACTATAATTAAATATTTTTATATCATCACCTACTTCACCTTCCACCCATCAATGGTTCCCGTCTTCGATGAGAAGTTGC
>ERZ1026903.566-NODE-566-length-16703-cov-5.344606_pt1 | contig 16703 bp, 14 predicted proteins | sample MGYA00380180_ERZ1026903 | MGnify/ENA primary metagenome ERZ1026903 (study PRJEB33269, sample SAMEA4719816) | human gut metagenome | biome: human-associated habitat; feature: organic feature; material: feces | place: Cameroon | collected 2013-10 ... | reverse complement strand
CCTTGATTACCCGCATTCTTAAATACGCTAATGTTCTTCATAGCATTAAAATTTTTATATAAGACATTGATAATTAGTTGATATTTAACAGCTTACACTATCAAATATCTGTTTTTGATATTTCTCCTCGATTTTTGTCAGACACAAAATGAGCCACAAAGCGCGACACAAAACCAGACACAAAATCTGGTGTGTTTACCGAGTGCATAATTCTATAAATCAGCGATTTGATATTTTTCAGCATCAGAAAAATCGGACACAAAATCAGACACAAAGTAGGACACAGATTGAGCCCTATTAAATAAATTATATATATATAAATTATAACAATAATAAAACGACTCGATTTTTTTCAAAAAATTCAAGTCTGGGGTCTTGGATAAATTTCATTTTTAGCGTCATATACATAGAGGGTAGCTATTGGTTTATCGTTTATGTTTTATACAAAGATACCCCATGTAAGGGTAGCAACTGACCCCCTAGGGGGATGAAGTGTTAATATATTCTAATCATCTATTAAAATTTGAAAACCATGAAAAAAAAGAGACCGAGCTTGAAAGGGTTGAAAATCTGAAAAAGAGTGCATCAAAAGAACTGGCGAGACTTATCCGTATGTTAGCTAAAGACAGTGGAATATCGTACAACACCATTCAGCGCTGCACGTCGGTAGGTTCTAAAACATTGACAGGGCGTTATCCAAATCCCGAGCTTCATACGGCAACCAAGATTCTGGCATATTTGCTTCAAACTGCAGATACAGATCTGCGTATTCAGGTAATCAGCAGGGCGATAATACGAAGTCAGCGCGAAGGGAAAAACATCGCGATACGCCTGTATGAACCCGACGCACCGCTATACGAAGATGAAGATATCTTGTTAATGCAGCGTCCGAAGCGTTTTTCTGCATCTCGCAAACGCCAATTGCTGCGTAATATGGTGCATCGTAAGAATCAAAATGCTTGTTAAACCCTAAAAAAGCATGCGAATCGCATATTATCCATTCGCATATCGCAGTGCTGTAATTCGCATATTGCAGGTCTATTATTCTTAATGTTTTTTTCTGCGATTCGCATGTGTTTTTCACTCGCCTCAGAATGTGTACTGAGGGGCGTATTTGAAAATATTATACATACATGATGCAAAAATTAGGAAAGATTCTTCTATCTGTTTTGAGTTAACGCAGAAATAGTCTTCGTCTCTACCTATCTCTGCTGCCATTCTTTACGGAATTCTACTAATGGGGCGAAGTAATTTTACGTTGGTCATTGACTATGAAATATAAGATTGGAAATTTCACTCTTGTATTCCTATAACTTTGCAAATGATAAACCGATACCGGATACCCACTTGCATATTTGCAGAAATTTCACGAATATTGCATATAAAACTGTGCATACAATAAATTAGAACTAATACTTTTATTATTTATAATTTACTAAAAGCCATCAGTATGTGCAACTTATTATGCATAAATATTTTATCAATTTAATACCTCAAACTGGGTGGTTTATATTTAATTTTGCCAATGTGTAATTAATCTTTGTCGAAAAATGGTATTGCAAGAAGAACATCTTTTGATTACGGAACTGAAAAGGGGCTCCAGAAAAGCTTTCGATAGGATATACAAGCTTTACTCCGGTCGGTTATTGGCCTATTGCATGCAGTATGTCAAGTGTCATGAGGATGCCGAAGAAATCATACAGGACGTATTTGTCGCCTTATGGAATAACCGTGAAAGTATTCGTCAGGAAGAAACTCTGCATGCTCTGTTGTTTACAATCTCCAAACATCGTGTCATCAACGCTTGGCGTTCTACCATAAATTCTCCCGTTTATGAAGATTATATTGGTTATCAAGACAAACTATCTGCAGGAGAGGATTGTCACCGACTGGAATATGAGCAGTATGTGAAAATAGTCAAAGAAGCCATTCACCGATTGCCTCCTACCCAGCAACGTGTCATTACTCTTTCTCGTTTCTCTCAACTGTCTAACAAGGAAATCGCTGAATATCTTTCATTGAGCGAACAGACGGTAAAAAATCAGTTGTCCGTAGGATTGAAGACTCTTCGTGAGTTATTGTCAAAGATCTTAATCCTATCTGCTGTAGGTATGATATTAAATATTGTAAATAAATGGCTTTAAAACGGTACATCAGAGCAAAAAGATTGTCTTTACTAAAAACATCAAAATATGGATAAACTAGAATTAAAATACAAGAACGACCGCCTAACACCTGATGAACTGAAGCAGTTGCGCGAGAAAATCAACTCGATGAGTGACAACAGCCTGGAAGATTCTTTGCGTGAAGCATGGGAGTCTACTGAGGCTTCTCCGACTGATACCAAATATCTTGATAAGCTAAAAATACAGATAGACCGACGAATTTCCTCTCCAGTACATGTGATTCCTTTTTACTGGAAAGTAATTGGGATAGCAGCTGCAGTCCTCCTCCCTATCTTTATGATTGCTACAGGCTATCTGTATCAAAAGAATGCAGTTCTTTCTCAGAAAGAATTTGTAGCCTCTACGGGGGAAGGAGAGCAGGTGACCATTTCTTTACCGGACAGCACGCAAGTTACATTAGGCGGAGGATCAAGTCTCTCCTACAACCTTTCCGATTACAATTCTGAGGAACGCCTAGTATCCTTCGATGGAGAAGGCTATTTCCGCGTGGCGAAAAATCCTTCCAGCCCCTTCACTATTTGGGCAAAAGGGCTGAAAGTGTCCGTGCTTGGCACCACCTTCAACCTTCGTGCCCGTTCAACCGAGTCTACAGCAGAACTCTCATTGGAAGAAGGTAGCGTATGTTTCCATGCTCTGAAAACAGGGGATAACGTTGTCCTATCGCCTAATCAGAAGGCTGTGCTCAACCAAACAGACGGAACGGTAACCGTAGAGAAAGATCTGTACACCACAGACGCTTCAGCTTGGCGACGTGGAGAATTGGTGTTCCGCAATGTGCCATTGACAGATGTGCTAAAAGAAATAGAAAAAGTTTATCAAGTATCCATTGTAATGGATACAGAAGTAATTGGTTATCAGGACGATTTGTTTACAGGTGTCCTAAGTCGTATAAATATCAATGAAGTATTGGAAGTGATAGAGTACTCATACCACCTGAAAGCTGTATTGAAGAATGGAACTATCAGATTTACAGATTTACCTTGAAAACCTATATAAACGTTAATCCCCATTTTTGTATTCTGCAGAAATGGGGATTTTTTATATAGATTCTCAGAATATATTATATATGTTTTTTAACATATATTTTATTTGGTACAATTTTCGTTTTACCATGTCTTTACTTACAGATAAGCTTATTTAACTTTTAATTTTCAAGAAACATTAACCAAATTCTAAGAAGACATGAATGACCGAACAAAAATGCAAAAATTATTCTGCATGGTGGTTTGCTTTTTCTGTATAGGTATTATGAATGCCTTTGCTCAAGAGCAAAGAGTAACCGTAGAGTTAAAGAATGCCACACTGAAGCAAGTTTTCAAGAGTATTGAAGGGCAAACTACGTACCGTTTTTCGTATCGTAATACCATGATAGACAACAAGGCTGATATCACTATTTCCAAACATCAGGCAGTTATTTCAGCCGTACTGGATGAAGCCTTGAAAGGACGCGAGCTGACATACAGCATCGTATCTTCCAAGTCCATCGTTATCAGTGACAAGGTAAAGCAATCCGGTTCATCAAAAAACAAACGCATCTCCGGAACGGTAAAATCACCCGATGGTGAACCGATTATCTGGTCAAATGTGAAAGTAGAAGGTTCCTCTATCGGCTGCATCACCGACATTAACGGATACTTTACTCTTGAAGTCCCTGAAAATGCGAAACTAAGTGTTTCGTATATCGGTTATCAGACACAGAATCTCTCTATTACTAATAAATCATTGCTGAATATAACGCTAAAAGAAGACACGGAAGTGTTGGAAGAAGTAGTGGTAACTGCTTTAGGTATCAAACGTGAAGAAAAAGCACTTGGCTATGCCGTACAAAAGGTAGGCGGTGACAAATTTACTACCGCCAAAGGAGTAGATATAGCTTCTTCACTGACTGGAAAGATTGCCGGATTGAACATACAAAACAGTACTGAGTTCAACGAAAACGCCAAAATCATCCTTCGCGGTGAAAGCCCTATCATCATTATCGACGGTATTCCTTACGACAATTTCGGGTTGGATGACATTGCCCCAGACGATATTGAATCTATTGACGTGTTAAAAGGAGCTACTGCTTCTGCCTTGTATGGTTCAAGAGGTTCTGCCGGTGCTATCATGATTACTACCAAAAAAGGGACCGATGCCGAAGGACTGAATGTAAGTATTAATAGTAACACCATGTTCTTTTCCGGTTACCTAGCCTTCCCAGAAACCCAGTCTTCCTATAGCCGCGGACAAAGCGGAAAATCCGGGGGTGACTATATTTGGGGAGACAAGTTGGATATAGGCCGTACAGCCATTTTGTACAATCCTAATACTTACCAGTGGGAAGAGCAAGAACTGGTTTCAAAAGGACGTAATAACTACAAGAACTTTCTGCAGTTCAGTTTTGTGACCAACAACAACGTGAGCGTATCTCAAAAAGGAAAATACGGTTCTTTCCGTGCGTCCATGACCCAAATATACAACCGCGGGCAGTATCCCAATCAAGATTTGAACAAGGTGAATTTTACTGTAGGCGGTGAGATGTCCTGGAAAAAATTCAAATTGGAAGCATCAGCAACCTACAATAAGCACAAGGCCTCCAACAATAATGGTTCTGGTTACAGCGGAAGCTACATCTACGACTTGGTCATTTGGGGAAGCTCTGAATACGACATCCGGGATTTCAAAAATTACTGGATAGAAGGCAAAGAGGATATACAGCAGAATTGGTACGATAATGCATGGTATGATAATCCATGGTTTAAGTCTCATGAAATTGTGGACGCTTATGATACCGACCTGATGAATGCTTCTATGACAGGTAGCTATGAAATTACTCCGTGGCTTAAGGCAATGATACGCGGAGGTTTGGATGTCTCAACTCAGCGGAACGAACAGCGGAATGCCATGGGTGCGAACTATGCGTGGAATAAAGGTGGTTTTTACGGATTGAGTCGTACTACAGAGTTCTCACTGAATACAGATGCCATGTTACTGGCTAACAAGACTTGGGGAAAGTTTACCGTAGACGGTTTGTTAGGAGGTAACATCTATTATTACAAATACGACAAAATGAAAAGCACTACCACCGGTGGTCTATCAACACCCGGTTATTATTCCTTAAAGGCTTCCATTAACCCAATAGACAGCAGCAGTGCTTTAAAACAGAAGCGTGTGAACAGTTTGTACGGCAAACTGTCCTTATCTTGGGATAGCACGTATTTTCTGGATGTGACTGGACGTAACGACTGGTCTTCCACTCTTCGTTCTGATGAACGATCTTATTTTTACCCGTCCGTATCAGGAAGTGTGGTACTTTCGGAAATATTCAATTTGCCCTCTTGGTGGGACTTCCTAAAAGTCCGCGGATCATGGACTGTCACTAAGGCGGATGCTGATATCTACGCCAATAATAATGTATATTCAGTCAGCACTAATGTATGGAGCGGTATGACTTCAGCCTCTTATCCCAGTACTTTGATTGGCGGTCGAGTTCTCCCTAAAAAAGCGGAAGTATGGGAAGTGGGTGGAGCCGCAAATTTCTTTAAGAACCGCCTATATGTAGATTTTGCTTATTACAGGAAAGCAGAATCCGACTTTATCATTAAAGGAGGTGTTAGTCCTATGACTGGCTATAGTGCCATTCAGACAAACTTTAAGGAAACCCGTTTGCGTTCCGGTTTTGAAATTACCTTAGGGGGAACACCAATAAAGACCAAAGATTTTTCTTGGGATATATTGACTAACTGGGCACACGACAAATATACCTACCAGACCATTGACCCTGAATACTCTACAAAGAAACCGTGGGTAGCAAAAGGAGAGACTTGGGATTGGTTTGCTATTTACGATTGGGAACGCGACCCGCAAGGAAATATCGTACATAACGGTGCAGGTCTCCCCATCCGTCAGGACTTTAAGACAAAAGTCGGCAAGCTGACTCCAGATTTGGTATGGGGTATCACAAATACCTTCAAGTATAAGAATATCACTTTGTCATGTACCATCGACGGTCGTGTGGGAGGAATCTCTTTCTCACGTACTCACCAAATGCTGATGAACTCAGGAGCAGGTAAAGACACAGATACGAAATGGAGATATGATGAAGTAGTCAATGGCAAACTGACATATATCGGTAATGGTGTAAAAGTCGTATCGGGAAGCGTGACATACGATCCGGACGGCAATGTTATTTCGGATGACCGTGTATTTGCCCCGAATGATATTGTGGTGTCTTACGAGGCATACACCAGTAAATATCACGATTCTACAAACAACCCGAGTGCGCAAAATGTATTGGACGAAACTTTTTTCAAATTGAGAGACTTGTCCATTACATATGACTTGCCAAAATCTTGGTGTAATTCCTTAAAGCTAAAATCCGCCTCAGTAGGTGTAACGGGACAGAACTTGTTCCTATGGGCTAAAGACTACAAATATGCAGACCCAGACAAAGGAGGAGATAAATACGGATACGAGAATTTAAATTCCCCCTCTCAGCGTTATATCGGTTTTAACATCAAAGCAAACTTCTAAAAAAGTGTAGAATATGAAAATAAAATGGAATAATATAGCAGCCTGTATCTTATCAGGTACCTTATTGCTGGCCGGATGTACTTCTTCATTCGACGATTTGAATACCGACCCAGACTCAACGAATAAAGTGCCGTCATCCATGTTGGCCACTGACATTATTTTGGATATGGTGAAGTCATCTTACAACTGGGAAAATGAGTTTTTGGTCAAACGTATGTTTTGGGGAGAACAGATTGACGATTCCCAGTACAACCGCTTCGGGAAAACCAGTTTCTCCGGCATCTTGAAGATTACCAATGCTCAGAAAATGGTTGAACTGGCATCGAAAAATAATAAAGATGCTTACACCGGACTGTATTATTTTATGAAAGGCTGGTATTTCTGGCGGGCTACCATGGAAACTGGTGACATTCCTTATTCTGAAGCATTGAATATCGAAGAACATACCTATCCGAAATTCGATGAGCAGAAAGACGTATTTAAAGGTATTTTGTCTGACTTAAAACAGGCAGAGGAGCATTTCGGAAAAGCTACTCAGCCGTTTAGTGGAGATCCTTTCTATGAGGGTGATATAGAGAAATGGAAAAAGGCTACGAATGTGTTACGCTTGAAGGTCTTGATGTCTTTGCAGAAACGGGCAGACGACACCCCTGAATTACAAGTAAAAGAACAATTCCAAGAAATTGTGAACAGTGGAATTTTATTCACTAGCAATGAGGATAATTTGCAGGTGGAGTATTCAGATCTGGAAAGCAATCGCAATCCTTATCACAAGGAATACACGCGAAGCATCGAGACTTTTGCGGCTACCACTATGATAGTAGACCCTATGAAGGAATACAAGGATAAGCGTCTGTTTTATTATTTAGCACCAGCACAGGCCTTGACTGACCCAATTTATCTGCCTGAAGGAGAGACGCTGCTCCAGCCCAATGATTGGGATGCTTACAGAGGGGTAGATGTGGCAGGAGTTTATGCGAATGAGATGAAGCAAATATCCACACGTATGCATTCGCGTCCCAATGATGTCTATCGCCTGTCTTATTCAGGAGTACCCAGTATCCGCTTAGGATATGCAGACATGAATTTCCTATTGGCCGAAGCTGCGGAAAGAGGATGGATAGAAGGTTCAGCAAAACGATATTATGAAGAAGGTGTCCGTGCTTCCTTCGAGTTCGTCAGAACAACTGTTCCTACTCAATATCATAATGGGGTGGAAATTACAGACACTGATATTGAAGCCTATTTGCACGGTGAAAAGACAGCCTACAACGAAACTGGAACTATGATGGACCGCTTGCATCAGATATGGATGCAGACTTACCTAGCCGGCTATTTCCACATGGCCAATGATGCCTATTTCGATTACCGACGTACAGGCTATCCGGCGTTCCCCATCAATCCGAATACGAATCTGAATACGCAAAACGATAAAATTCCGATGAGATGGCTGTATCCAGATTCAGAAAACAACTATAATAAAGAACAATTGAAAATTGCGCTTGACCGTCAATGGAATGGTGTGGATGGTGTGAACAACATCATGTGGATTTTAAAATAAGTCATGTCCGCCAAGAATGCCAGATAGATTGCCATATATTTTTATTCAGACAATTCTTTTGGATTCTTGGCGGTCATATAAAAAAAACTTATCACTAAAGAGAATGAACAGAATCTATTTTATATGTTGCTTCTTTCTATTAAGTATCTTGGGGGCCAATGGCCAGAACCAAGCACTCCGTCTGGACGGGAAGGATAATAACGTTCGTACTGGTATTGGTTTTTTGGAAGCCCCATGGACTTTGGAAGCGTGGATAAAGGGAAACGATACCTCTTGGAAAGAAAAAGAAGTCATATTTGGAGGGGGAGAATACAGTACTTTCCATCAAGCCGACAATTTCCCGTTAGTAGTAAGGCAAGGAAAACTTTATAGTACTAAAGCAGGCATCGGTACAGACACTTGGCTAGATGATCAATGGCATCACGTGGCACTGACTTGCAACGGGAAACGTACCACACTTTATGTGGATGGTATAGAAAGAGCGAAGAAAGACACATCAGTCATTATTATACCTGGTGCTATAGGGGTGAGCGAAGAGGCAGAGAGTGTATTCGGAGGAGACATTGACGAAGTACGCATTTGGAAAGCAGCAATTTCGCCAACCACTTTGCGCAAATGGATGAGCCAACCATTGACCAACAATCACGAATACTTTAGATCATTGATAGCTTACTACAATTTTGATGCAGGCATTGATGATACAGCTCTCAACTGGGTAGGAAGTGGATATCATTCATATCATCTGCGAAATGGTCGAGTGAATTATGGGGGCAAGGAAAAATTAGCTTTCACGGTACCCAATGACAACAAGCAATTCTCTGACAGCATCGGTGCGCAACGCCTGTTCAATGTTGTCATGATTGAAAACGAATGGGATGCCGACCGCGGTACGAAAGGACATCAACTGATGAAACTTCGTATAATCACCCAAGGCCATGAGCAACCGCTCACATTGAAAAGCCTTACTCTAGATTTGAATGACACTGAACGTTTGTCAGACCTTACTGCCATTCATGTGTATTTCACCGGACAAACAGCCCGAAGTTCCCAACGTGAACACTTGTATACCGGAAGGGCACAGAAAAAGATCCGCATAGATTTGCCAAAAGATAAACCGTTATTGCTGAAAGAAGGAGCCAACTATATTCTTGTCACGGCAGACATCAGTGAAAAAGCACACGTCAATAACCGTATACGAGCCACAGTCAGCACATGTTGCATTTCCGATGAAAGAATTGCACCTACATATAAAAAACCATATATTTCCCAACAAATTACGGAAAATTCATTTAATAATCCTAACGCGTTCCGCGTGTTACAATGGAACATATGGCATGGTGGACGTCATGTACCCTTACATGGTCATGACCGTATCATTGAACTTATCAAAGCATCACAAGCCGACATTATAACGATGCAAGAAGGATACGGCTTTCAAAAAGAGATAGCCGAAGCTTTACATTTTAACTTACAGACACCCTCATATACAGACAATTTGGCCTTGTTCAGCCGGTATCCACTTGAAAAACAAAAATCAGGTGAAACATTCTGTTCAAACCCAGCCATTATCCATATGGGAGAGAACAGGCAAGTCTTGGTAAACGATTTGTGGGTACGCTATTCTTACAATCCTGATTACACAGGTGGTTTTCCCGATAATTGTAATAATCCGGCCATGTGGGTATCAGAAGATTCCATTCGTCCGATGGCCGACACGCGCCGGCTGCTTGATGAAGACCTAGAACCTGTACTGGCACGACGTCCCATGCCGGTCATTCTGAGCGGAGATTTCAACTCTTGTAGTCATCTGGATTGGACTGAACGTACAGCACATCTTCATGCAGGCTATGGACCGGTTTCATTTCCCACTTCACGTTTTTTGATGGAACGAGGATTTAAAGACTGCTTCCGAGAAGTACATCCCGATGAACTGGCACGTCCGGAAGGAACGTTTGCCGGTATCTATGGACAGCTGGACTTCAGCCGCATTGACTTTACTTACTATAAGGGGAACATTCAAGCTGTTTATTCAAAGATAATACAAACTGCACCTGAGATTGACGATATTTGGGCGTCAGACCATTCGGCAGTACTCACAACCTTTAAATGGAAATCATATTAAATAAATATACAGAGCCATGAGAAAAATCATTTTATGCATATTAATATTTTTATCGTTGGTGACAATCAGTAACGCCAAGATTCGTAAAGTAGTCTACATTGTGGCCGATGGTATACCAGCTGATTATGTGGAACGGGTACATCCCAAAACTATTTTTGAAATTGCCCAACAGGGAGCTTACTCCCGTGCTTATACTGGAGGTGAAATAGATGGATACTCACAGACGCCTACCATATCGGCCATTGGATATACCAATATTCTGACCGGCACTTGGATGAATAAACATAATGTAAATGGTAACGATAACCTGAAACCTAATTATCCTTATTGGAGTCTTTTCCGTATTGCAAAAGAACAGCCACGCAAAGTTACCACCGGTCTTTTTTCATCTTGGACTGACAACCGTACCGTGCTCATCGGTGCTAATAAACCAGAAACGAACAACCTGTACATTGATTATGTAGCTGACGGATACGACATTGACAAGGTAAATTATCCTAAGAAAAAAGATGATCTGCAAATCTTCGATATAGATTCTACTGTCGCCGAAAAGGCTGCCTTATGCATAAAAGAAAAGGCTCCCGACTTAAGTTGGGTCTATTTTTGGTATACAGACGATGCTTTCCATATTTATGGTGATGGAGAATACAGTGATTTCTACCTGAACAAGACGGATAAACTGATAGCCAAAATTTGGGAATCGGTACAATATCGCGAAAAAAACTTCGATGAAGAATGGCTCGTGATTGTTACTACCGACCACGGACGCGAGGAAACTGGGCACGGACATGGCGGACAGACCGAACGTGAACGCACAGTATGGATTTCGACAAACCTGAAAGCTGTGAACCAACATTTCCATTCGCCTGACTTGTCGCTGGTAGACATCAATCCAACTATTTGTCACTATTTAGGATTCCAGTTGCCACAGGAAGTGAAATTTGAGCAGGACGGAATATCTTTCTTGGGTAAAGCTGATATCAGCCATCTAACTGCTTCTTATTTCGATAGAAAAATTACTTTAAAATGGAACCGCTACAAGAGTGATGCCACATCGGTGGACATTTACGTTTCTTTTACCAACGAATATCCTAAGGGAGGAAAAGATACATGGATTAAAGTGGCTACCGTACCGACAGAAAATAATTCGTTTGTATTTGACAAAAACAAATATCCTGACAGCAAGTTCTATAAGTTCACTGTTGTGGCTCCCGGTAACCATCTTAGCCGCTGGTGCAGATAACTCGTTCTTTTACTAAAACCAAGAATGAAATATATGTCAATCTGTAAATTGAAATACGAATCTTAATAATGATAATTGTCATGAAAAATATTTTATTTACTTTTCTTCTAATAAGTTACAGCCTTATTTCACAAGCTCAAATTTATCCGGTCAATGCTAATTTGGAAGACGAGAAATCCTTTTCCATGATTTTACTGCCTGACCCACAAAGCTACATCAAGTTTGCTGCCAATCAACCTCTCTTTGACCTACAGATTGCTTGGATTGCCAATAACATTGAAACGCTTCATATTAAAAACGTGCTCTGTACAGGAGACTTGGTAGAGCAAAATGGTATAATCCAAGCCGATGGTATCAATGGTGACCAGACAAGCCAAGAACAATGGAAAGCCGTATCCCGCTCCTTTGAAAAAATAGACAACAAAGTACCTTACGTGATATGTACTGGCAATCACGATTACGGTTACAAAGCATCAGAAAAGAGATTTACTCAGTTCCGCAACTATTTTTATCCAGAACGTAACCGTTGCCTACAGAAAGCTTTAGTTGCTGTAGGAAACAATTACGAAGGATTGCCTACCCTTGAAAACGCCGCATATGAGTTTACTTCCGATACCTGGGGAAAAATACTGGTGCTTAGCCTTGAATTCGCTCCAAGAGACGAAGCCATAGAATGGGCAAAACACATTATCGGGAATAAGAAATATGAAGATCATAAAGTAATACTGCTTACTCACTCTTTTCTTGACTACGAAGGAAAGCGTTTCATTACGGAAGATTATCAGATGAAGGATGTAAACTATGCAGAAGCTTTATGGGAGAAACTGGTTTATCCGTCCGATAATATCAAACTCGTGATTTGCGGTCATGAGTGTTCTATTACAGACTATGCACAACAAGTCAGTTTCCGGACAGATAAGAACCATTCGGGAAACGAAGTAGCACAAATGATGTTCAACGCACAGACTGCCGATGGCCAGTGGTTTGGTAATGGAGGAGATTGCTGGATACGTATCCTTGAATTCAAACCGGACGGGAAAACAATTTCTATACGTACTTTCTCTCCCTTATTTGCCCTTTCTCCAACTACCAGCCAATATGCTTGGCGTAAACAGTCCTTTGACGAATTTAATATAATACTAACAGAAAAATGAAAAAATTTTATTGCATCTATTGCCTGTTATGCATGGCGACATTAGCCTGTGCACAAAACTTAAAGTTCAAGGCCAACGGAAAATTCAAAATTGTTCAGTTTACCGATGTGCATTATATCTTTAATGATTCACGTTCAGAAGTATCCATTGAGCGTATCAATGAAGTACTGAATGCTGAAAATCCAGATTTGGTGATGTTTACCGGTGATATAATCTACGGAAAGCCAGCAAAAGAAAGTATGTGCACCGTACTAGAACAAGTTTCAAAACGAAAAATCCCTTTTGCTGTAACTTTCGGAAATCACGATAACGAGCAAGGACTATCGCATGAAGAACTATTACAAATTATTCAAAGTATACCATACAGCCTGACTGCTACAACTAAGGGTATCTCGGGAACCACCAACTTTATTTTGCCAGTGAAGTCATCCGACGGAAAGAAAGATGCTGAAATTCTTTATGTATTTGATTCTCATTCTTATTCACAGGTAAAAGAAGTGGGAGGATATGATTATATCGATTTCGACCAAATTCAATGGTATCGTGAACATAGTTTAAAATATACACAGGCAAACGGTGGCACTCCTGTTCCGTCACTGGCATTCTTTCATATTCCACTGCCGGAATTTAACCAAGCCGTAACTAATGAAAATACACCATTATTTGGTATCCGAAAAGAGCAGGCATGTGCTCCGGCTTTAAATTCAGGACTTTTCACTGCAATGAAAGAAATGGGAGACATCAAAGGAGTATTTGTAGGACATGACCATGACAATGATTATGCCGTAATGTGGCAAGGCATTCTTTTAGCATACGGACGATATACCGGCGGAAATACCGTTTACAACAATCTACCTAACGGGGCCCGTATTATCGAACTGACTGAAGGGGAAAAAAAATTCCGCACCTGGATTCGTGTAAAGAATCATACGGAACAAGAAGTGGTATTCCCAGAAAGCTTTTTAAAGCCAAACAAATAGTTACATAGGGCAATGCTTGGATTTTTAAAGAAAATACCGCTGATGAAAGAATGATTATAATACAGTAATTTAAGTTAAGTGTGATGAAGTTTTCAAATCAGATACATGTATTTTGTCTGCTGTTTATGCTTCCAACAGCCTTTGATGTTCATGCAGACAATAAATACAGCTTTGGAGGCAGACTATTTTTGGATGGTGGTATTTTTATATCTTCTCCAGCCTATTTCAATTCAGGTGTCAACATACCAGACCTGCGTATTACAGGTAAAGTTAATTTCGGCAATGGATGGTACACCAAAGTGGATGTAGGATTTGCCTCAGACAAAGTAAAACTGAAAGATGCTTTTTTGCAGAAAACAAGCAAAGAACATATGCTGAGAATAGGCTATATGATAGGTATGTTCAGTTTGGATCAGTCTTCCAGTACCAATGATTACCTGTTTATGACTGGCGCTAACGTAGCGGAGACTTTTTATCCAGGCCGACGGATTGGAGCATCCTACACTTGGTCGAAATCAAAATATTATGTATCGGGCGGTGTGTTCTGTGGGGACGGTCTTAATTTTCATAACCATGTTGAACAGGGTATCAATGCCACATTGCGTATGGTCTACCGACCATTGGACAAATTCCATAATTTGTTTCACATTGGGATAGGCGGTTTTTATAAATGCCCAGATAAGAACGCTGAAACTGGTGATCAAAGTATCTCATTTATTGGTGCGGGATGTACGTACTTATCTGTGCCTTATGTATTCGACTCAACAATCAATAATATCCAATGCCAATATCAATGGAATATTGAGTCTATCTGGTATTACCATAAGTTATTCCTGCAAGGTGAACTTATAAGCATGATTGTTAAACGATATGATATCCCTGATTTCCATGCTTATGGCGGATATATAGAAGGAGGCTATTTTATTTTGGGAAACCGGTTGGGGTACGATCGGAGAGATGCTGTGCCTTTATGCACTGAAGAAAATGGCTCATTAGCGATTTTCGCACGCATCAACCATACGAACTTGAATAATTCTTACTTGAAATATGGTATGTTGACTGATATTTCTTTAGGTGTGAACTATTACTTAAATTCGCACCTTATTTTCCGCCTGAACTATTCACACGTCAAGACCGACCGGCATACAGCCATCGGCAAATCAAATTATAACGTGTTACAGTCTCGCATACAGATAAAGTTCTAAACCTGATGACAGAACTAAATACACACTAATTTAACGTGAATTCGATATAAGTTCCCAATATATTTGACTGAATAATAGGAACATAGCGATAAAAGTATTAAATTTATAGTATTCAATCATAACATTAAAACGATTATGTTCTCAGAGTCTAAAGTTACGGAGATTTATTGTTTGGCAGATGATTTTTGCAAAGAATTTGCAGTTCAACAAGAAAAATATATGATTGAAGACAAGTCTCGTCCGCATCGTAACAAGCCCAACCGTATGAGCGATGCGGAAATTATGGTTATTCTCATCTTATTTTATTCGGGTGGCTTCCGTTGTTTCAAACATTATTATTTGGAATATGTTTGTAAACATCTGCTTCATCTGTTTCCCAAAAGGGTTTCATATAACCGTTTTGTGGAATTGGAGAAAGAGGTACTGCTTCCACTGACCATCTTTATCAAGCAGGTTCTCTTGGGCAAATGTACCGGAATCAGTTTTGTGGATTCTAGGACAAGCCATGTTCGAGAATCTCTTCACGGACGGCATACAACTGATAACCAAAGTGAAGAACAACATGAAGAACTCCCTGATGAGTATAGCTGAGAAAATCCCGCTGAGAAAGCGTGCTTTGATAGAAACGGTTAATGATGAGTTGAAGAACATAGCACAGATTGAGCACTCCAGACATCGCTCCTTTGATAATTTCATTGCCAACTCGCTTTCCGCCATAGCAGCCTACTGCTTCTTTGAAAAGAAACCCGCCATTGACCTATATTTTGGCAAAGACGGGCAACTTTCTATGTTTTGAGTTATTTCGAACTCACGTTAAATTAAAGATACTATTTTATCCAACATGATTATTTATTTTCATTTTATTTCCATATTTTCAAGATAAAGTAGTAGTTTTATATTGTTTTGCTCAATATCTCATGGTTATGAATGTTGGGGCATGGACATAGACGAGAAGCGAATAGAATATTAGAAATAGCTAGAATTGTTTCAAATCATAAAATATAATCATCATGGCAGATATTAATCGCTTAAAACTGGTGTTAGTTGAAAAGAAGAAAACCAGTAAATGGTTAGCAGAGCAACTTGGCGTAAACGCTTCTACCGTGTCTAAGTGGTGTACAAACTCATCGCAACCAGATATTGCAAATTTGTTAAAAATATCAGATTTATTAGAAGTGGATATTAAGGAGTTGATAGTTAGAGAGTATGAAACATATATGCTGTCAAAAATTTCTAATAATTCAAGTCTTGAGTAATAAATCATATGGAAAAGAAAAGAGAAATACGAAATAGTACTGCTGAGTTCCTAACCTTTGTAGCTGAAGGAAGGGAGAATGGCATACAGGTATTATATAAGGACGAGACTATATGGGCAACCCAAAAAGCAATGGCAGTCTTGTTCGATGTTGGCACTCCTGCTATCAACAAGCATCTTACGAATATCTTTGCGGAGGGTGAATTAAAGAAAGAGGCAACTGTTTCCAAAATGGAAATAGTTCAAACGGAAGGCAACAGAGAAGTAAAACGCATGATGGAACTCTATAACCTTGATGCCATTATCAGCGTTGGTTACCGTGTCAACTCCATCCGTGCGACCCAATTCCGCCAATGGTGTACATACATCATCCGACAGTTCTCACTCAGAGGCTATATCATAGACAAGAAGCGAATGGAGAACGGAGCGTTCATTGACGAGGATCTGTCTCTTATACACATCTGACGCTGCCGACGACTCCTTAC
>ERZ1026903.564-NODE-564-length-16739-cov-7.249820_pt1 | contig 16739 bp, 17 predicted proteins | sample MGYA00380180_ERZ1026903 | MGnify/ENA primary metagenome ERZ1026903 (study PRJEB33269, sample SAMEA4719816) | human gut metagenome | biome: human-associated habitat; feature: organic feature; material: feces | place: Cameroon | collected 2013-10 ... | reverse complement strand
TTTCATTCCGCCTACGGGAGTCTGGTCGAGCACTATCCCTGCCGGAAGTTCTTTTACATAAGCAGAGTCTACCACAACTCCCTTCATATGTTTATCGGCCAACAACAGCTGAGCCTGATTTACCGACTTGTTTTTCACATCGGGCACCATATAAGCCTTTCCATGGTGTGTATAGACATCCAATCCCCACAATGCGCCCATTATAAGAGCTGCAACGACAATAATCATCGCAAAAATGTTCACCCAGAAAAACCGGTTATTTTTAAACGAAAAGAAATCTTTCAGTTTTATCATATCATTCAATATATATATTTGTGTGCAAAGATACAATATGAAAACGAAAAAGCCGCAAACGCTTCACAGCATTTGCGGCTTTCTTTTTCCTTTTCCAACGTATTTATGCTTTCACGCCATTGTATTCGTCAGAAATAGTTAATTTCTTACGTCCTTTAGCACGACGTGCAGCCAATACTCGGCGACCGTTAGCGGTAGCCATTCTTTCGCGGAATCCGTGTTTGTTTCTTCTCTTTCTGTTAGAGGGTTGGAATGTTCTTTTCATTTTCGTATATACTATTTATGTTATTATCTCATGGTTCGGGCTGCAAAATTACAGACTTTTTTTAAATAAACCAAGGGCTAAATCATTTTTAGACAAATCTTTTTGCGTTTTTTCATGATTTAGATTAATTTTGCACCCATATTTGTAATGAGACAAATCAATAATCACAAAAAACATAAAATATTCTAGTTATGATTAATGCTCAAGACATTAAGATCGGAACTGCTATCCGTATGGATGGTAAATTGTATTTCTGCATCGACTTTTTGCATGTAAAACCGGGTAAAGGTAACACTTTCATGCGTACAAAATTGAAAGATGTAGTAAACGGATACGTATTGGAACGTCGTTTCAACATTGGTGAAAAATTGGAAGATGTACGTGTAGAACGTCGTCCTTACCAATACCTTTATAAAGAAGGAGATGATTATATTTTCATGAACCAGGAAACTTACGAACAGGTACCTATCGCTCACGACTTGATTGAAGGTGTTGATTTCATGAAAGAAGAAATGATTGTAGACGTTGTATCAGACGCTTCTACAGAAACTATCCTTTTCGCTGAACTTCCTGTAAAAGTACAGTTGAAGGTTACTTACACTGAACCGGGACTTAAGGGTGACACCGCAACAAACGCTACTAAGCCTGCTACTGTAGAAACCGGTGCTACTGTTCGTGTTCCTTTGTTCATCAACCAGGACGAAACTATCGAAGTTGATACTCGCGATGGTTCATACGTAGGTCGTGTAAAAGCATAATTTTACAACCACCATATAACAGAAAGCCTTTCCGCTTTTGCATTACCGCAAGCGGAAAGGCTTTTTTGTTTTGATTATCAAAGAAGTCGTCTTACTTCGGTCGAAGTAAGCGCTCACACCGTTCGAAGTAAGACGACTTCATTAATACATTACCATGACTTACCCACATTAAGGCACTCTAAAACTACCGGCAACACATCCAAGAAAAGAACACTGCCACTCTCATCTTTAAACAAATCTGTAACAAAGTTTTTAAATGGCGCCAATACTCATGTTATAAAACACATTATTTAATTTTTGGTTATATTTGTTCACATTTTATAGCTCATTTCATATAAATATATATATCTTTGTAGCTGCTAGAAGATTTATTCTAACTAAGAGATACGATTACTATTAGATTTAATGCAATTTTAACCTGTCGTAATATCTCCTTTTAAAAAGGGATAATTGAACGACTTTTTATAAACTGTTCAATAAAACGAGAGGATTATTATTGCTTTTTGATGAACTGTGGGACGATACAACAAATGCGGAGAAATTCTCCGAACTTTTAGAGATACAATTTATAACTGCTTGATTTACAACAATTTAATATATCCAGCAGGATTAGAAGTCTTGCTCTTAAATCAAAAATGGCAGCGAAAAATTACCCCCCCCATTCGCTTTCCGCAGAAACTCCAACCCATAACGTTGTTTCAACAGGCGGACAAAAGCATCAGAAACACTGGTTTGTGATGCGCGACCTTAAACGTCCTAACGCCAAACTCCCCGCTTACAAAATGCTTGAAGATAAATGCTTTGAAGTGTTTATCCCAACTAAATGGCAAGTAGTGACAAAGCTGGGTAAAAGAGTGCGCGAAAAAGTTCCGGTTATCAACGGTCTGCTGTTTGTTCACTCCGAGAGAACACTACTCGACCCGATAGTTGAATTAAACAGCACTCTGCAATACTACTACCGTAAAGGCGGAGGTTATCGTGAACCCATGGTGGTGCGAGATGACGACATGGACAAGTTTATAAGCGCAGTCAACAGTTCCCCAAATTCAGTATTCTATTCTCCGCAAGAAATCACGCCCGATATGATAGGAAGCAAAGTACACATCATCGGAGGTAATCTCGATGGTTACGATGTATCATTGCTCAAAATAAAAGGTTCCCGAAAGAAACGCATCTTTGTAGAGCTGCCGGGAATTATAGTAGTAAGCGTTGAAATTGAACCGGAATTCATTCAGCTGATTTAAAATCATAGAATATATAATGTCATCTATAGCAACCAAGAAGAAAAAAGATTGCAGCGGATGCAATGCGTGTGCCGAAGCATGCCCCAAGCATTGCATAGAGATGATACCCGATAAAAAGGGATTTCTTTATCCGAAGGTTGATACAGCCACTTGCATAGACTGTGGAGTCTGCACTAAGGTATGCCCGTTCGAAAACGGAAACATCCATCTAAACACTCCCCTCACCGCCTATGCGGCATGGAACAAAGACAGAGAGCAGTACCTTGCCAGTTCATCGGGCGGTGCGGCACAAGTCTTTTCTTCATACATCATAAATCAAGGAGGCGTTGTTTACGGTTGTACTTCCGATGACATGCGCATTCGCCACATACGTGTCGACGCTTTGAGCAACTTGCATAAACTACAAGGCTCTAAATACGTACAAAGCGACGTAAGAGGATTATTCAGTAAAGTAAAAGCCGACCTGAAGACAGGTAAGCCGGTGCTTTTCATTGGCACGCCTTGCCAGATAGCCGGACTGAAAAACTATATAAAACAAATTCCAGAGCACTTGTATCTGGTAGATTTGATTTGCCACGGCGTTCCATCGCAACAGATGCTTAACGAGCATATAGCTCATGTTCTGAACGGACGCACCGCAAAACAAATATCATTCCGTAATGGAAGCCAATATCACATAAAGATAACATCACAATGCGATACGGTATATTCTGCAGAACCTCATAAAGACAAATACTACAGAGCCTTTCTTGATGGAGCATCCAGTAGAGAAAGTTGCAGCCATTGTCCGTTTGCACGCAAAGAAAGAGCGAGCGATATAACGATAGGCGACTTCTGGGGATTACAGAATGCGGCTTCACTACCATTAAATAAAGAAGAAGGCATAAGCGTAATGCTGCCTTTAACAGAAAAAGGAAATAATTTAATCTGTGCAACAAAGTTAGAGATGCATGCTTATGAGCGCAGTGCTCAAGAAGCGATAGACGGCAATACACAATTGCAATGCCCCATGAAAGGCACATTGAGCCGACGGATATTTAACGCATTATATCCAATGCTACCGTTCGACACAGCGGTAATGTGTTCCATTATCCACTGCAAAATTCGGACTTTGTTTAAAATCTGCACCAATCGCATAACACATGGTTTCGTACGCCGATAACAAACGTATAGCCAAGAACACGATATACTTATATATAAGGACATTCGTGTCGATGCTGGTAGCCCTTTACACTTCGCGTAAGATTCTTGAGGCTCTTGGCGTAGAAGATTTTGGTATATTTAATGTAGTTGGCGGAATCATATCAATGATGTCTTTCATAAACGGCTCGATGTCGGTGGCCACACAGCGCTATCTTACTTACGAATTAGGGAAAGGCACAGAAGGACAATTCAACAAGGTTTTCAACATAGCGGTATACATACATGCCATCATTGCCGTAATAGTTTTGATAGCAGCCGAAACCGTGGGCGTTTGGTTTGTAAACACACAGTTGAATATCCCCGAAGCACGAATGGGGGCTGCCAACTGGGTATTTCAAGCCACTATACTAACAACTATTTTAGGAATATTACAGACCCCATACAACGCAGCTATCGTTTCGCATGAGCATATGCATGTATATGCCTATGTAGGGTTAGGCGAAACATTCGCCAAACTATTTGTTGTAATAGGGCTTTGCTACTATCCTTATGACAGACTTGCCGTTTGGGGATTTGCGTTATTCGCCATACAGTTGTGTTCTTCACTTTTATATAGATTCTATTGTATTAAGAAATTCGATAATTGTAATTTAAGACGCAACACTTGGGATTTACCGTTAGCAAAGTCAATGCTTGGCTTCACTGGCTGGAATATGTTTGGCACTATTGCCTGGACTCTGAAAGACCAAGGCGCATCGGTATTACTAAACATATTTGGCGGTCCTATTGTAAATGCCGCCCGCGGAGTATCTGGACAAGTAACAGGAGCCGTAAAGGGACTTGTAGGAGGCTTTCAATCTGCAGTTAACCCACAGCTTACCAAAACATACGCAGCTAACGATACGGAATCTACCTGTCGCCTGTTATGCAAAAGCTCAAAGTTTTCATATTTCCTATTGCTGCTTATTTCGATACCAGTAATACTTGAAATTAATTTTCTGCTTAACATCTGGCTTGTAGAGGTTCCACCATATGCCGCACTATTTACACAAATCGTAATTATGGAAGCCCTTTTCGATACACTGGGAGGTCCGATGATAACATCGCTAATGGCAACGGGCCGCATAAAGTGGTACCAGATTGTAGTAGGCTCAATATTGTTACTCAATATCCCGATAGCTTATCTTTTACTAAAACTAGGCTATCCCATTGTTACACCGCTTGTAGTATCGTTGGTATTTATAATTATAGGCAATGCTACTCGACTATTGTTTTGTAAAAACATGCTTGGGCTATCCATCCGCACATATATCCGCACGGTTATATTGCCTATCACCATAGTTTCGGTTTTAGCCTTCATAGTACCGTATATTATAGTTTCGGTTATGACAGAAGGATGGCTACGTTTGTTAACTAGCTCCGCATCTAGTGTATTCTTTGGCGTTGCTGCTATTTATTGCTGTGGCTTCACCACATCAGAGCGTTCATTTATTATCAATCTGTTGCGTAATAAGTTATTGCGCCATAAACCTTCTAACTTATGAAAAAAGTAGGAATCATTACCTTTCATGCCGCACATAATTATGGGTCTATGCTACAGGCATACGCTTTGCAACAGACTGTACTAAAATTAGGATATGAGTGTGAGATTATTAATCTCAGGACTCTAATTCAAAGAAAGATTTACAGTCCATTCTTCATGAATAAAGGATTGGCTAAAAAATTAAAAGCAATAAGATACCCTCGGTTGGCGATAGAAGACATCAAAAAGCATCGTAAATTCGAGAAGTTTCTCCATGAGAAATACATTCTTTCTCCGCATACATATACTACGGCAGAAGAACTTAAAAATGCGAACTTGGATTATGACTATTATATATCTGGTAGCGATCAAATCTGGAATACTTCATGCTTTGATTTCCTATCATCTTATTATTTGGATTTCGTAAAATGCGGAAAACGAATCGCCTACGCTCCCAGCATGGGACCAAAGCCTTTTGAAGAAATAGATAAGAGATTCTATCCATTTATAAAAGAATCTATAGCGCATTACGATGCCATTGCTGTTAGAGAACAAAATGAGGCCATATTATTAGAACAAGTAGCTAATATTACACCACCAGTAGTTCTCGACCCTACATTACTTGTCAACCCACAAGATTGGTCTTCCTTAGCTGGAAACAAGCCACTGATTAATGGCAATTATATATTTATATATACACCACACTACGAAAATTACAAGCCACTTTTCACAACTGCTTTAAAGTTGGCTAAACTACATGATTTGAAAATTATTTGTTCGATGCCAGACAATGTTTCAAGATGGCGTAATGAACCACGTTTTCAATTCTATACAGCAGTAGGTCCTATTGAATTTCTTAATTTGGTAAAGTACAGCAAATACGTATTTTGTGGTTCTTTCCATGCTGTAGTATTCTCCATTTTGTTCAACAAGCCGTTTTTCGCATACGAGGGAATGAACGACAGCCGTATTGCTCCATTGCTAACAATGACAAATCTTGAGCAATGTGCAGAAATTCAAGATAAACAATTGCCTATATCGTATAATAACGAAAAGACAAGAGAAAAACTTAATTCACATATTAGTAAATCCATGCAATACCTCAAAAATGCAATAGATGATTAATTTTACTAAAATATCGATTATTATTCCGATCTATAAGATTGAGCGCTATCTGCGTCAATGTATAGACTCAATTTTAACGCAAACTTTCACCGATTTCGAATTGTTACTTATAGACGACGGATCGCCTGACGAATGTCCGGCTATTTGTGATGAGTATGCAAAAAAAGATGCACGTATCCGTGTATTCCACAAACCAAATGGCGGATTAACATCAGCAAGAAATTGTGGATTGGACAACGCAAAAGGTGAGTGGATTATGCACATTGATGGAGATGATTGGGTCGTGCCTACTTATATTGAAGAATTATATAATGCTGCTATAAAGAATGATGCAGACATTGCGATATGTGGATTCCGCTTTGCCTATGAAGATGGTAGATATATTGAAGAGCACCCAACATTATGGGATAATAATAAATCTGCTTCTCTCAATCGATATATTGCAAGTACATGGACTACAGCTTGGGGGTCAATACATAAATCGAGTCTTTATAAAGACAACAGCATTAGAAGTCCTAAGGACATAACTTTCTGTGAAGATTTCCACCTAATGGTCAGACTTTGTTACTTTGCCAACAAAGTAGTTTCCATAGACAGACCTTTATATAATTATCGACAACAATCATCATCCATCATGCATAATATAGATGAGAAAGCATGGATGAGCGCACGTATTGTTTATAAAGAAATCATTGATTTCTTCCGTAAATACGGAGAGATAAAAACATATAAAAAAACCTTGTCGTGGCGAACTATTAATGCTGTTAAGAATATGACTTTAGATTCATCTCGTTTCGAAGAATTCAATAATTATTATCCCGATAAAAAAGAATTCATTTGGGATTGCCCTTATATAGGATTTAAGATAAAGGTATTGGCATGGTTAATAACTCATGATTGCGAGCCAATAGCAATTATAATAATATGGCTACGTAAACTTTTAGGACGATGAAAGAGAATATTACAGTATCGGTTATAGTTCCAATTTATAAAATTGAACGTTATCTGCATCAATGTATAGACTCTATTTTAGAGCAAACTTTTACCGATTTTGAATTATTGCTTATTGATGACGGATCGCCAGACGGATGCCCTACTATTTGCGATGAGTATGCAAAAAAAGACACCCGCATTCGTGTATTCCATAAGCACAATGGAGGATTAACTTCAGCAAGAAATTATGGATTAGACAATGCCAAAGGTGATTGGATTATGCACATTGATGGGGATGACTGGATAGAACCTACATACGTTGAAGAATTATATAATGCAGCAATCAAGAATAATGCCGATATTGCGATATGCGGTCTGCGTTTTGCCTATGAAGATGGAAGTTCAGTCATAGAGCACCCTACAACATGGGATGACAATAAACAAGCTTCTCTCAATCGATACATAGCAAATATATGGACTACAGCTTGTGGGTCAATACAAAAATCGAGTCTTTATAAAGACAACGGAGTTCAAAGTCCCAAGAACCTAACATTCTGTGAAGATTTCCATCTAATGGTCAGACTTTGTTACTTTGCCAACAAAGTGATTTCAATAGACCGCCCTTTGTATAACTATCGCCAAAGGTCATCTTCCATTGTTCATTCACTAAACGATAAGACATGGAGGGATGAACTTTCTACTTATTTAGAAATCATTGATTTCTTTCGTAATCAAGGAGAATTAGAAACCTATAAAAAAGTCATGTCATGGCGTACTCTTAAAACCTCAAATGGTATGACATTAGATTTATCTCGTTTCTATGAATTCAAGAAATACAACCCTGATAAAAAAGATTATATTTGGGATTGTCCTTTTATCGAGTTCAAATTAAAGATTTTAGCTTGGTTGATTACTCATAATTGCGAACCGATTGCAAGAATGATAATACGTTTACGAGAACTTTTAAGACGATAGACACATGCAAAACAATCCACAAAGAAATACAACAATATAAGCTCTAAGGTTTTTGTCTGTCTTTGTCTGGTTGCATATGCACCACCTATCATATAAACAGGATTTTTATGAGTAGTTTTTCATTCTGTCGGGAATCTATATATAAAAATGCCACTAGTTTCAATAGTCTAGGCACATTATATTATACCATCCACTTTTAAAGAGGCTTTGGTTCAAGGTTATTATTTCGTGATATTTACTCATATCATTTTTTAGAAAAAGTAAAAGCCTAAGTAATTATTTCATTATTGATTATGAAAATTCATACAACAAAAATTGCCGCCATTATAATAGCATACCACCCGGATTTAATAAATCTTAAGCGGAATGTTCAACAAATTATCAATTCTGTAGACTATCTGATTATTTGGAGAAATTCTTCCGATGACTTATCTATTCTTAATGAGACTTCAGATAATGTTATTATTTGGGGTGACGGCACAAATCAATATATCGCACATCCATTAAATGTTGCACTTGATTGGTGTATCTCAAACAAAATTGATTATCTGCTTACAATGGACCAAGACAGTACATGGAAAGATTGCACTAGTTTTTTACACTACGCTTTATCTCTTAAATCTGATAATGTAGGAATTTTTGCCCCACGTATAAATACCATCAAATCTTTTTATAAAGGAGAATACGAAGATATTGAAACTACTATAACATCTGGCTCATTGGTAAACGTTAAGATTGCTAAGAAAGTCGGTGGATTTAATGAGAAGTATCAAATTTATTGGGTTGATGGAGAATTCTGTTATAAATTACGGAAAAACAACTATAGAATTATAAGACTCAACAATCATGAACTGACACATAAGCTTGGTAATCCGACCAAAACGTTTTTAGGATTTGAAACCTCTAACTATTCCTCTATTGTGTATTACTTTCTTATACGAAACATGATATGGGAACATCGACAATATGGTTCTTCGGCAGTCAGTTACAAATGTATGCTATACACTTTATTCACTAACGTTAGAGGTATAATATTGGGAGAGAAACATAAGTTTCAAAAACTAATGAATATTACATTAGCCATTTATCACGGCTTATTATTCAGCTACCAATGAAACACGCTTATTTGATTATAGCACATAACGAGTTCGAAATATTAAAGGAACTAATAAAAGCTATAGATTATATAGATAATGACATCTATATCCACTTTGATAAAAAAGTGGCTGATGTACCAGAACTGATAGCAGAACGCAGTTCTATTTTTGTAATCAAAGACAGAATAGATGTACGTTGGGGTAGTGTATCTCAGATAAAAAGTGAATATCGGCTTTTTGAAACAGCCTATGCTGCAGAGACTGAATACTCATATTACCATCTTATATCAGGAGTACATTTCCCATTAAAACCACAATCAGAAATACACTCCTATTTTAATAGTCTTAATGGGAAATCTGTATTATCCCCTCTACCATGGGATATACCCGAGATAAGAAGGAAAATGGGTCAGTATCATTTTTTTATATCTGGACAATATTCAAAAAATAAATTTATAAGAAACACCAATAATATCCTTTGGAGGCTGTGTCTTAGAATACAAGGAAACAAATGGATGAGAAATAGTGCAATAATAGCAGGGAAATATTCAAATTGGGTTTCAATCAGTAAGAATGATATGCCTCTTATTGTAAAAGACAAGAAAGAGATTCTAAAGTCATTTATGTACACATGGTGTGCTGATGAATTATTCATACCATATATTTTCAAAAAAAAGCATATTAGTTTTCTTGAACAGAACCTATTATATCAGGTTTTTGAAAAAGCCTCACCTAAAATACTGAGCAATTCCGATTATCAAGTAATCATTGAATCAAAAGCCTTATTTGCTAGAAAGTTCAATAAAACAAGTATGCCACTTTTAAAAAGGATTCATGACTCATGGAAAAACAATTCTCTGACAGACACGCATTCTTAATAATTGCACATGAAAAGCCGATGGTACTGAAGAGACTTGTTGAGGCTCTCGACCATCCACAAAACGACATCTTTATCCATATAGATAAAAAATGTGATATTGAAAAATTTAATGTGACTACGCAAGAAAGTAAAGTCATTTATCTAGATAACCGCATTGATGGAAGATGGGGCGACTATTCCCTTGTAGAAATAGAGATACAACTTATTGAAAAAGCCTTAGAGCATGGAACGTACGACTATCTTCATCTTATATCGGGAGTAGACTATCCTATTAAGTCCATGCAAGAGATTCATGCTTTTTGCGCTGAACACAAAGGAAAAGAATTTATAGGCTTTGGCAAAAATGAAACAGATGAGGAAACAAAATGGCGCAGTCAGCATTATTTTCTTTTCTCAAAAGATTTTAAGAGCACAAACCTATTCAAACGAATAACGAGAAAGTTGTTTGTATGGATACAGACAATGGTAGGCTATAGCAGATATAAAGGCAAAGTGATAAAAGGCTCTCAATGGTGGAGTATTACTTCTAATTTTGCAGAATACATACTTCAACATAAAAGTGAAATACAGAAGTATTTCCATAACACATATTGTCCTGATGAACTATTTGCGCAAACGTTGTTTTGGAACTCTCAATTTCGCAGCAACGTATATAATATCGACAATGAATTTGAAAGTTGCAAAAGATACATTCCATGGCGTAACGGAGCTTTATTACCTCTTTCACATGAAGATTTCTTAGAAATGAAGAAATCAGAAAAATGGTTTGGCCGTAAGTTTTCAGAAAAAGACATCGACAAATGGATAGAAATTTCAAAGTATCAGTAATTGTCCCAGTCTACGGAGTAGAAAAATTTGTAGGGCGTTGCATAGATAATTTAATGCGGCAAACACTTGACTGCATAGAATATATCATAGTAGACGACTGTACTCCAGACTCTTCAATGGATATAATCAAGTCTGTTGTTGAGTCTTACACAAACCGCAAAGATTGTGTAAAATACATAAAGCACAAGATAAATTGCGGATTACCGTCTGCCCGTAACACAGGATTACAGGCAGCAACCGGCAAATATGTTTTCCATTGCGACAGTGATGACTTTGTAGAACCAGACATGCTGGAACAACTATATAATAAAGCCGAAAAAGAACAAGCTGACATAGTTTGGTGCGATTGGTATCTTACATTCCAAAAGAATGAACGCTATATGAAACAGCCTTCATTCAACACTTGGGAAGAAGCTCTTAAAGGTGTACTTACGGGAAAGATGAAATATAACGTTTGGAACAAGCTTGCCAAACGAGAATTATATATAAATAATGGTATCGTTTTCCCCGACGGACACGGTATGGGAGAAGACATGACGATGATTCGGCTTATGGCTTGCGCAAAAAAAGTAGCTTATGTACCGAAAGCGTTCTATCATTACATAAAAATAAATGCCGGAGCATTTACTAACCAGTACTCCGACAAACAGAAGACAGATATGATACACAACACTTCTGAAACTTGTGAATTCATTGAAAAACGATTTCCAAATGAGCTTGAAGAAGAGTTGGCTTGTTTTAAATTAAACGTAAAGTATCCTTTCTTAATAGGAGCTGATAAAAAGAATTATGACTTATGGAGAAGTTACTTCCGTGAAACAGATGCTTTCATTGGCAGCAAACAAATGGGATTGCGAAGCAGACTACTACAAAAAGCCGCCTTGCATCACTTCGACATTTTTCTGAAACTACATTATTGGCTTATATATAAGGTAATTTACGGAGTATTATACAGATAATAATCAATGATAAAATCGATAGCTATATTTTTAAATATTATACTAACAAGCATGTATTTCTTCCCTTTCGAATTCAAAGGTTTGGAAGGATTCAATACAAAGATGATGATTGCCTTAATGGGGCTTATAATTTGCATTTATGAGATTCCAAGAAAGCGAGATGGGCTTGTTAGTAATAATATGTTTTTTCTTACAGTCTTTGCTTCTGTAGTGTCATTGTGTGGATTCATATCGGTGATTCTGAATGGAACACCAGACTATGCTTATGCTACTTACGTCATGTCAATGTTAGTATGGACGGGAGGGGCTTATGCAGTTTGTCATTTTCTAAAGCTAGTGCATGAAAATGTTAACATCAGGCTATTATGTAATTACTTAGCGACAATATGTGTTATACAATGCGCTATGGCTTTGTTAATAGATTACAACCCATGGGTGAAGCAATTAGTGGATTCGGTCATAGAACAAGGGCAGGATTTTTTAAGCAAGCCAACCGTACAACGTCTGTACGGCATCGGAGCTTCTCTTGATGTTGCAGGGTCGCGTTTCTCTGCAGTGTTGGTTTTGCTTAGCGTTGTAATTTCCAAAGAATTCCGTGAAAAGACAAATCATGTGCAAGTAGTATTATATATAGCAGCGTTCATGTTTATTGCTATCGCTGGAAACATGATAGCAAGAACCACCTTAGCGGGATTGATTATTGCTGTAATCTATTGGATATATGATTCTGGTATATGGAAACTACAGTTAAAAAATGACTATAGAGTCTTTTTCTCATGGATGACATTAGCTATTGCAGCTATAGCCTTTATTTTGGTGTTTCTATACAATGCCGACCCAAAAATGAAAAAGTTAATTCACTTCGGATTTGAAGGCTTTTTTTCTTTGTTCGAAAAAGGAACATGGGAAGTGTCATCGAACGACAAACTGATGACGATGTATGTTTTCCCAGATAATTTAAAGACTTGGATAATTGGTGACGGGTATTTCTCTAATCCGTATAATACAGATCCGTTTTATATCGGAGTTAAAAGTGGCGGTTACTATATGGGTACAGACGTAGGCTATCTTCGCTTCATCTTTTATTTCGGATTAATAGGCCTGAGTGCGTTTATAGCCTTTTTCATGAAAACTTATAATCTCTGCGTAAAACGCTTTACTGAATACAAGTCGTTATTCTTCATGTTGTTGATTCTTAACTTTTCAATTTGGTTTAAAGTATCAACAGACATATTTCCAATATTCGCTTTGTTAATCATGTTGCCGCAAGAAGATAATATACAGGAAGAAGGCGATAATAAAGAACTGTCACAGCAATTATTATGAGAATAGCTTATCTGATAGCCGGAACTTATAACTCCGGAGGTATGGAACGAGTGCTGGCCAATAAAGCTAATTATTTGGTAGCGCACGGTTATGAAGTTATTATCATAACTACCGACCAGCGTGGGCAAAAGCCATTCTTTCCTTTAGATCAGCGCATCAAGTGCTATGATTTGGGAATTAACTATGAGGAGAATAACGGAAAATCATTTCTCAACAAGGTTCTGCATTATCCATTCAAACAATGGAAACATAAGAAAAGGTTATCGGAGTTATTAAACAAGCTTCATGCAGATGTAGTTGTTTCCATGTTTTGCAATGACGCTTCTATACTTCCGCAAATAAAGGATGGAAGCAAGAAGGTGCTTGAGGTTCATTTCTCTCGTTTCAAAAGATTGCAATATGGCAGAAAGGGTCTTTGGAAATGGGCAGACAAATGGCGGAGCGACAATGACCTGAAAGTGGTTTCACGCTTCGACCGTTTTGTAGTCTTGACTAAAGAGGATAAAGTGTACTGGGGAAACTTACACAATATACAGGTTATACCTAATGCACGGACTTTCGCTTTTGAAAAGCCTGCCGAATTAACGAACAAAACGGTAATGGCTGTTGGCAGATATGACTTTCAAAAAGGATTTGAACGATTAATCGCTGCTTGGGCAGAGGTTTGCAGCAAAGTAAGCGACTGGAAACTGGAAATTATAGGAGACGGTGCTCTGCGCGAGAAGATGCTGCAACAAATAGAAGAAAACGGACTGAACGACAGAGTGGTCTTAAAAAAGCTACCGGCTGCACAGATGAAAGATGCTTATATGAATACTTCTATATTCGCTCTTTCTTCCAGATTTGAAGGATTGCCTATGGTATTGCTTGAAGCACAGGCGGCTGGTGTTCCCATTGTTTCTTTTACTTGCAAGTGTGGACCGAAAGACTTGATAGAAGACGGTATAAACGGTTTCCTAGTTGAAGAGGGAGATATCGATGGGTTGGCAAAATGGCTTATCCGCTTGATAGAAGACGAAGAGTTAAGAAAGAAGATGGGAAAAGCCGCATACCAAAACTCAGAGCTGTATACCGAAAATGCCATAATGAAGCATTGGATAGATTTATTTCAAAACTTATAAAATAACATGCGTACTATTGTTGTATCGGCAGTAAACATACGTAAAGGAGGCACTTTAACTATTCTGAGGAATTGCTTGGAATATTTGTCAGACTTTGCACAAAGAGAAGACTACAGAATTGTAGCATTGGTGCATCGGAAGGACTTGGCATATTACCCTGGGATAGAATATATAGAAATGCCTGATACGATAAAAAGCTGGGGAAGAAGATTGTGGTGCGAATACATGACTATGTACAAGATTTCAAAGTCTCTTTCGCCTGTTTATTTATGGTTTTCTCTGCACGACACAACTCCCAGAGTAATAGCTGAGAGGCAAGCGGTTTATTGCCAGACTTCATTTCCGTTTCTGAATTGGAAATTGAAAGACTTGGCTTTTGATTATAAAATAGTACTCTTTGCCTTGCTTACACGTTTTGCATATCGCATTAATATAAAGAGGAACAAATACCTTATAGTACAAGCCGAATGGCTAAGAAAAGGATTCTCGGATATGTTTGGGCTACCTGAAAGTAAATTCATAGTAGCGCCTCCAAGAATACAAGATGTGAATGCAATACATGAAAAAGATAACATATATAATAATAAACTTTATACGTTTTTGTTCGCTGCCACTCCAGACTGCCATAAGAATTTCGAATTAATTTGCTTGGCGGCACAACAGTTGGAAAAGGAGCTTGGCGAAAACAAATTCAAAGTAACATTAACCATCAACGGAACTGAAAACAAATACGCCCGATGGCTCTATAAGAAATGGGGGGATGTGAAATCGTTAGATTTTGCCGGCTTCATGAGCAAAGAGAATTTGTATTCTACTTATGAAAGCACCGATTGCCTTTTATTTCCATCAAGAATAGAGACGTGGGGACTGCCTATCAGTGAGTTTGCACAATTAGGAAAACCGATGTTACTTGCCGATTTGCCTTATGCTCATGAAACAGCGGCAGGAAGCAAAAACGTAGCTTTCTTTAATGTTAATAAACCCGATGAATTGAAAGAACAGATGAAGCGATTAATATTGAATGACAGGACATTCTTATCGAAGGTACCCGAACGAAATATTGCGGAGCCTGTTTCTTATTCATGGAAAGAATTGATAGACCATCTAATAAAGAAAAACCAATAAAAATTAGATAGAAGATTACTTATTTTTGAGATTACTACAATATACCAAATACATAGATTACTAAAACTGAGATTACTAACACATATTACTAATTACTAACTAATTTTACTTTACACATGAAAATTCTCCAACTCGGAAAATTCTATCCCATCTTGGGTGGTGTAGAAAAAGTAATGTACGACCTTATGATAGGTCTTTCCGAGCGTGGCGTGGACTGTGACATGATGTGTGCCTTAAATAAAGGCAGCTCTGAAGTTACTTCCATAAACGGGCATGCCCGGTTAATTGGATGCCACACTTGGATGAAAATTGCTGCAACAATGATTTCGCCTGCTATGCTCTTCTCTTTAAGGAGAAGATGTAGGGAATATGATGTAGTTCATGTACACCATCCCGACCCGATGGCGTGCCTTGCTCTGTTTCTTTCCGGATACAAGGGTAAGGTAGTGCTACACTGGCATAGCGACATCGAAAAGCAGAAATTTTTGTTGAAACTGTACCGTCCCCTGCAGGGATGGCTCATTAAACGCGCTGATCTGATAGTAGGTACAAGCCCAGTTTATACGGCTGAATCGCCTTGTCTTGCACACGTACAAGATAAGATTACATGCTTACCTATCGGTGTAGAACCTATCGTTCCAGACCCAGAAAGGGTGGAAGCACTGAAAAAGGCATATCCAGGAAAGAAAATAGTTTTCTCACTGGGTCGCCTGGTTCCGTACAAGGGGTATAGGTGGCTCATCGAGGCTGCACGATATCTTAGCGACGATTATGTGGTGCTGATAGGTGGCTCGGGACCGCTTAAAGAGGAACTTATAGCGGCTATCAAGTCTTTTGGCGTAGAGAACAAAGTGAAGCTTTTAGGAAGAGTGCCCGATGAAGATCTGGCTGCTTATTACGGAGCTTGTTCGCTATTCTGCTTAAGCAGCGTACAGAAGACGGAGGCTTTCGGCATTGTGCAGATAGAGGCAATGTCGTGTGGAAAGCCTGTAGTTGCCACTCGTATTCCTCACTCGGGTGTGTCGTGGGTTAACGAGCATGAGGTGTCAGGACTTAACGTAGAGCCTATGGATGCTAAAGCTTTAGCCGATGCTATCATGGCTATTACGAACGACGAGCAGACTTATAACAGGTTTGCCGAAGG
>ERZ1026903.554-NODE-554-length-16929-cov-5.731125_pt1 | contig 16929 bp, 7 predicted proteins | sample MGYA00380180_ERZ1026903 | MGnify/ENA primary metagenome ERZ1026903 (study PRJEB33269, sample SAMEA4719816) | human gut metagenome | biome: human-associated habitat; feature: organic feature; material: feces | place: Cameroon | collected 2013-10 ... | reverse complement strand
GTATTATATCTAAAGCGGCGGTAGGACGTATTTCTCCTCGTGAGATGGTGCAGCTCAAAGTTGCGCTTCAGGCTATAGAACCCATAAAGAACGCTTGTCTTAATGCCGATAATGACAGTCTGCATAGGATAGGAGAGCAGCTTAATTTGTGTGTTTCAATACGCGATAAAATAGCTAAGGAAATAGCCGCTGATCCTCCTTTGCTTGTGAATAAGGGTGGGGTAATAGCCGACGGAGTAAATAAGGAGTTGGACGAACTGCGCCAAATAGCGTATTCCGGAAAAGACTATCTGCTTCATATTCAGCAGCGTGAGAGTGAAACTACAGGTATACCAAGCTTAAAGGTAGCTTATAATAATGTTTTCGGTTATTATATAGAAGTGCGCAATGCGCATAAAGACAAGGTTCCTGCAGAATGGATACGTAAGCAGACCTTGGTCAATGCAGAACGATACATAACTCAAGAGCTAAAGGAGTACGAAGAAAAGATTTTAGGTGCCGAAGATAAGATATTGGCGTTAGAGACTCGTTTGTATAATGAACTTGTGGCAGAGCTTGCAGAGTTTATTCCCGCCATTCAGATAGACGCTAACCAGATAGCAAGGTTAGACTGTCTGCTTTCGTTTGCCAATGTAGCCCGACAAAACAGATACATTCGTCCGGTGGTAGCCGACGATGATGTGCTTGATATAAAGCAGGGCCGCCATCCGGTTATCGAAAAGCAATTGCCTGCCGGCGAAAAATACATTGCTAATGATGTTTTTCTCGATACTGAAACTCAGCAGATTATAATTATTACCGGACCGAATATGGCAGGTAAATCGGCTTTGCTTCGTCAAACTGCGCTTATTACCATAATGGCGCAGATAGGATGTTTTGTTCCGGCTGAAAGCGCTCATGTAGGATTGGTAGACAAGGTGTTTACGCGTGTCGGCGCCAGCGATAACATATCGGTAGGAGAGTCTACGTTTATGGTAGAGATGAACGAAGCCGCCGATATTCTGAATAACCTCTCGCAACGAAGCCTTGTACTATTTGATGAATTAGGTAGAGGAACATCTACTTACGACGGTATAAGTATAGCTTGGGCTATAGTAGAGCATATCCACGAGCATAAGCGAGCACGTGCGCGCACGCTTTTCGCAACTCATTATCATGAGCTTAATGATATGGAGGAGATATATCCGCGCATCAAGAACTATAATGTTTCCGTTAAGGAGATAGATAATAAGGTGATATTCTTGCGCAAGTTAGAGCGTGGAGGCAGCGAACACTCTTTCGGTATTCATGTGGCCAAGATGGCTGGTATGCCAAAAAGTATAGTGAAGCGTGCCAGTGAAATACTTCGTCAGTTAGAGAAAGAAAACAGACAAGAGGGTATATCTGTAGGAAATACTTCGGGCGGAAAGGCTCAGCGCCAACAGCAAGATGGTGTACAGTTGAGTTTCTTTCAGCTTGACGACCCGGTGCTTTGTCAGATACGCGATGAGATTCTTCATCTTGATGTAGATAGACTTACTCCTATCGAGGCTTTGAATAAGCTGAATGACATAAAGAAAATAGTGCGAGGAAAATAAATATTTAGGCTTACGCGCATATTATTATTTTGCTTAAAGAAAAAAATCGTATATTGGTAACTTCAAATAGTTAGTATGAAGATTATGAATAAAATAATATTGTTGTGTTTGAGCTGCATTACAATATTTGGATGTGGGACAAAGAAAGAAAAAACGGAGGATTCTAGTGAAGCTAAAGTTAATAAGAATGATCTGTTTTTGTTAGTGGGAAGCTATTCTTCTGCAGAAGCTGAAGGTATAAAATTATTCCGTTTCAATGAAGAAACGTGTGCAATGTCTTATGTAGATGGGGTAAAAGGCATTTCTAATCCTTCGTATCAAAATGTATCAAACGATGGAAATTATATTTATTCGGTAGGAGAGGATGACGAAGATTTGGCTACGGTCAATGCCATTCAGTTGGATAAGGAAAAAGGCAAACTCACTCTGCTTAATTCACAGCTTGTAGGCGAGGGCGCTCCTTGTTATATTCGTGTTAGCCCCAATGGACGTTTCTTGTTGACAGCTAATTATATGGGAGGCAGTATATCTGTATTTCCTATAGAAAAAGACGGTAAGATTGGAGACCGTCCTTATACTATTCGGTATAAGGGACATGGACAAGATAGTCAGCGTCAGGAACAGCCTCATTTGCATTGTGTAGAGTTTACTCCCGACGGTAAGCATCTTGTAGCAAATGATTTAGGACTGGACTGTATTCATAAGTATCCGGTTGCTGGCAATGGTCCGAAGGTTACTCAGTCTAATTTTATAAAAACTAATAATAAAAAAGACATCAAGTTAGAGTCAGGCTCAGGACCACGTCATATATGTTTCCGTCCGGATGGGAAATTCGCTTATCTTATCAACGAACTATCTGGAGCAGTGACTGTATTGTCATATAAGAAAGAACTGCTTAATCCTATCCAATACATTCAGTCTGATACAGTGTACGGAAGAGGCAGCGGCGATATTCACGTGTCGCCCGACGGTAAGTTTGTATATTCTTCAAATCGTTTGAAAGCCGACGGTATCGCCATTTTCAAAGTAGATGATAAGAACGGAACTCTTTCAAGAGTAGGATATCAACTGACTGGCGTTCATCCGCGTAATTTCATTATTACTCCTAACGGACGCTTCTTGTTGGTAGCTTGTCGCGATAGCAATTGCATACAGATATTTAGTAGAAATGTGATAACCGGAGCACTTACCGAAGTGGGTAAGGTGGCCGTAAGCAAGCCTGTATGTCTTAAGTTTATATCAAAATAAAACATTCAGCTGATAAAATGTTATCGTTTTATAGATATCTAGTTGAAGAATATTGTAATGAATGAAGAAAAGCATTACTTTTGTTTCAAACTAATTCTATAAAACGAAACGATGAAAAATACTCTTCTTTTAGTAGGCGGTGTATTGTGCTTGTCGACCATGATGGCTCAGGTGCAAGATAAGTTGACCGAATATAAAGTTCGTCCTGCCGTTACGTTGAGAATGCCTCTTCCTGGCGACAGTATCAACTTTACGGGAAATAAATTCACTGTTAACAACCTGTTGAAAACGAATATTGATATCGATTTCAACAATCGTCCGTGTAATGTGCTTTCTGCCGAATCTGATGGATACGTAAAGGTAGATAAAGCTCAGAAAGACAATCTTGTATATTTGTTTTCCACTCATTTGCGTGCCGAGCGTTTTATGAAAGCGTCGCTCAAAATCTCTTCTCCGGTACGTTTTGAAGTCTTTGTTAACGGTGTTTCAAAGTGTGTAAAAAACACTACCGAGGATAGTTTGAAAAACGTGAGTGCGCAAACGGTAGCTTTGCGCATGGAGCCCGAAATGGATTATGAAATCGTAGTGAAACTTCTTTCTTCTGCCGATGATAAATCACAACCCATGCTGAAGTGTGAGTTCGAGAAAGACAAGGCTTTTGCCGCTACACCGTATCAGGCTGGTGTAGATTTGAAAAAGCATTTAACTCTGTATAATACTAATTATGGTAAGCGTGTGTATAAGACATCTCTTTCGCCCGATGGAAAATATCTGCTTACGTATTATTGGGATAATTATGCCGATAAGCGTTCTCATGCTTATCAGGTGCTTACTGAAACCAAGACCGGACGTGTTGTAATGCCCGAGGTTAATACCAGCATGAAATGGATGCCGCGTAGCAGCAAGTTGTATTATACTGTAGTAGGAAGTAAGGGAAAAGACCTTATCGTATTCGACCCGGTTACAATGCACGAGGAAGTGATGATGAAAAACATTCCCGAAGGTAGCTTTACATTATCGCCTACAGAAGATTTCCTTGTATATAGCATGTCGGATAAGGGAGAAGCTGTGCAAGGTCCTATCAAGCACTATCAGCACCCTAACGACCGTATTCCCGGTTCAAGAAGCAGAAATTATTTAGTGAAATACGATCCGTCTACCGGATTGTCGGAACGCCTTACTTACGGTAGCCATAGCGTATACCTCGACGATATATCTTCCGACGGAAAACGCTTGCTCTGTTCTTCATCTAAGCCCGATTTCAGCAAAGTTCCTTTTAATCTGAACACGCTGTTCGAGATAGACCTTACAACTATGAAAGCCGATACCTTGATAGGTTGGCAGCCGTATGGCAATGGCGGTTTTTATTCTCCCGACGGAAAGCAGATTTTGCTTACCGGAGGTCCGGAGGCTTACGGAAGCATAGGCAAGAACTGCGGAAATCACCCAATAGCAAACGATTTCGACGTGCAGGCATTCATCATGGATATTGCTACACGTAAAATAGAGCCTATTACACGCGATTTCAATCCTTCTATAAAGGAAGCCGATTGGAACAAAGCCAACGGTTGCATTTACTTCAGAACAGATGATGAGGATTGTGTTCATGTTTATTGCTACAATCCTAAGACCAAGAAATTCGAATTGCTTCAGTTAGAAGAAGATAATATTAGTTCTTTCTCTTTGGCCGACCAAAATCCATCTATTGCCGCATATGTAGGTGGCGGATATACCAGCAATGGAGCAGCATATACCTATGATATGAAGAAGAAAGCTTCTACGCTGATTGCTAATCCGAAGAAAGAAGAACTCGACCAGATAACATTCGGCAAGATGGAGGACTGGAGCTTTACAGCTGCCGATGGTACTCTGATAAAAGGAACCATGTGTCTTCCTCCCGATTTCGATCCTGAGAAGAAATATCCTCTTATCGTATACTATTACGGTGGTACAACTCCTACTACACGAGGCATGACATCTCCTTATACTCCGCAGCTTTTCGCTTCTCGTAATTATGTGGTGTATGTTATTCAGCCCAGTGGAGCCATCGGCTTCGGACAAGAGTTTTCGGCTCGTCACGTCAATGCTTGGGGCGATTATACTGCCGATAATATCATAGAAGGAACAAAGAAATTCTGTGAGGCTCATCCGTTTGTCAACGATAAGAAGATTGGTTGTATAGGTGCATCTTACGGAGGCTTCATGACAATGTATCTGCAGACCAAGACCGATATGTTTGCCGCTGCCGTATCTCATGCCGGTATCAGTGATGTAACCAGCTATTGGGGAGAAGGTTATTGGGGTTATTCATACAATACTGTTGCCGCTTCCGGAAGTTATCCGTGGAGTAAACCAGAACTGTTCCAGCGCGGAGCTTTGTTCAATGCTGATAAGATAAAGACCCCGTTGCTTCTTCTTCAGGGAACTAAAGATACCAATGTACCTATTGGCGAAAGCATTCAGATGTATAATGCCATGAAGATTTTGGGCAAGACGGTAGAATACGTAACAGTAGACGGCGAAGATCATTTCATTGCCGATTACGCTAAGCGTGTATTGTGGCATAATACCGCTATGGCTTGGTTTGCTCGCTGGCTGCAAGACGATGCATCATGGTGGAATGACTTGTATCCTACGCGTAACTGGTAAGCAATTGCTTATTAATTTATAATTTACGAAAAAAGGTTGCCCGCTGTTTTAGTCAGTGTGGCAACCTTTTTTATGCTGTATTTTCATGATGACATAAATTCTATTCATTGTTCATGTTGTAAGTTGTATTATTTTTATAAATTTGTCAGAATCATACATGTATTATCCTTAAATTATTGATTAGTAGTAAACTAAAACGAAAAACCTAAATTATACGATATGTCAATATGGAGTTGGTTCATAGGGGAAAAAAATAACGAGAGCACTCGGGTTGCTCTTGGTGAAAATAATGAACCAGTAGTTCCATCGTATGATGCTTCTCGTTTAGCTTTTGTAGATGTAGAAGTAGGATTGAAAGATCACAAAATTCATGATATAGGTGCCGTACGTTACGACGGGGCTTTTTTCCATAAGGCTTCAAAAGGAGAGTTATTCGATTTTCTTAAAGATGTGCATTACGTTTGTGGACATAATATAATAAACCACGATGCTAAATACTTATTTGGAGACAAATCGTATAATTGGCTTTTGGTAGATACTCTTTATATGTCTCCTTTATTATTTCCTGAGCGTCCTTATCATAAGCTTGTGAAAGATGACAAGCTTATGAACGAGCAAATTAACAATCCGGTAAACGATTGTGAAAAGGCGAGGGATTTATTGATGGATGAGATAGCGCGTTGGCAATCTCTATCTGAAGAGAAACGCACGTTGTTTGCTTCTTTATTGAGAAACAAGAAAGAATTTAAAGGCTTTCTTAGTATGGTTGGTGCGGATAGTTATGAAGATAATCTGGCCGATTTTATAAAACGCACTTATCATGGTAAAATATGTAGTAATGCTGATGTAGCCATGTTGGTTGCGAAATATCCCTGTGAGCTGGCTTATGCGTTGGCATTGATTGATACTACAGATTATCGTTCAGTTACTCCTGGATGGGTGCTTCTTAATTATCCGTCTGTAGAATTTGTTGTAAAATTGCTTCGTGATACGCCATGTAGTACTGGATGTCCTTATTGTAATGCAGGTTTGGATATACATAGCAATTTAAAATATTTCTTCGGTTATGATGAATTTAGAACCTATGAAGGCGAGCCTCTTCAGGAGAAAGCGGCTCGTGCGGCTGTAGAAGGGAAATCTTTGTTGGCTATATTCCCTACAGGTGGTGGCAAGTCTTTGACTTTTCAGCTTCCGGCATTAATGGAGGGGCGTTCAGTGCATGGTCTTACTGTCGTTATTTCGCCTTTACAATCATTGATGAAAGATCAGGTGGATAATTTGGTAGACAGAGGAATAACTGATGCTGTTACCATTAACGGTCTTTTAGATCCTATTTCTAGAGCATTTGCTATAAAGCGAGTACAAGACGGTGATGCGTCACTTTTATATATAGCTCCAGAAATGTTGCGTTCTAAAACTATCGAAAAGATTTTGTTGGCGCGTCATGTAGTAAGGTTTGTAATAGACGAAGCTCATTGTTTTTCTTCATGGGGACAAGATTTCAGAGTTGACTACCTTTATATAGGTAAGTTTATCAGGGACTATCAAAAGAAAAAAGGATGTAAGAATTCTATAGCCGTATCTTGTTTTACAGCTACTGCAAAGCAGAAAGTAGTACAAGATATCTGCGATTATTTCAAACATACATTAGATATCGATTTGTCTCTTTTTGCTTCTACAGCTTCGAGAACAAATCTGCATTATTCTGTAATACACGCAGATACCGATGATGATAAATATTTAAAATTAAGAGAATTAGTGGCAGAATCATCTGGATGCCCTACTATAATTTATGTTTCACGTACTAAGCGTACTAAAGATTTAGCTAGTAAACTGACTCGTGATGGTTATAAAGCTCTTCCTTTTAACGGAAGAATGGAGGCTGATGAAAAAGTAGCCAACCAGAATGCATTTATGAACGATAATGTACGTATTATTGTAGCTACTTCGGCTTTTGGTATGGGAGTCGACAAGAAAGACGTAGGACTTGTAGTACATTATGATATTTCTGATTCTTTAGAGAATTACGTTCAAGAAGCAGGCAGAGCCGGGCGCGATCCGCATCTAAATGCGCGGTGCTTTGTGCTTTATAGTGATAACGACTTAGATAAGCATTTTATATTACTAAATCAAACCAAACTTAGTATCAGCGAGATACAGCAAGTATGGAAAGCGGTAAAAGACCTTACTCGCCAGCGTATGCGTGTGTCTTGCTCTGCTTTGGAAATAGCTAGGCAGGCAGGATGGGATGACTCGGTTTCGGATATTGAGACTCGTGTGCGGACTGCATTGGCAACCCTAGAGCAAGGTGGATATTTAGAGAGAGGAAATAATGTGCCTCATGTGTACGCTACAGGTATTACCGTGAAAAATATAGATGAAGCCAGAAAGCGTATATCAGAATCTACTCTTTTTGATAGTAACGAAATAGAAAAAGCTGTAAGTATTATCAAATCGCTGATTTCTCAGAAGTATATTTCGAAGGCTCATGACTCTGAGGGTGAATCGAGGGTTGATTATTTAGCTGATATATTAGGTATAAAGAAAGCTGAGGTAGTATCAGCGGTAGAAAGAATGCGCCAAGAAGGTATATTGGCCGATAGTAAGGACATTTCTGCTTATTTACAAGATATAGGCGACTCTGAGCGTAAATCTAAAAACCTTTTTGAACGCTTTGCCAAACTTGAACAGTATATATTAGAACATATTTCGGACAGCTCTTCATGTGTATCGTGTAAGCAGTTAAACGATAAGGCGGTGAATGACGGTATAGTTACATCAAGAGAAAAAGATATCAGGACATTGCTGTATTTTCTCACAGTAAAAGGATATATCCGCAAAAGAGAAGATGCTGCTCATAATATAGAGGTAGTTTGTCTGTCTGATATGGAATCTATTATGAGTCGTTTTGAAAAAAGGTTGGAAATATGCCGTTTTACAGTAGAATGGCTATATCAGCAGGCTTTAGAGGCAAAACCGGATACCGACGATAACAATGCTATTAAGTTTTCAGTCATTGAACTCTTGAATCAGATAAAATCTAATCTGCATTCTATTTTTGGTAACGCCCAGAATATTCAGTTGGAAGACGTGGAAGAGGCTCTTTTATATTTGTCGAAGATAGGTGCTCTTAAATTGGAAGGCGGATTTTTAGTCCTTTATAATGCGATGGATATTCGCAGGTTGAAGGATAATAAATTAAGATATAAACAAGAAGACTATAGATTGCTCAATGAATTCTATAAACAAAAGATACAGCAAGTGCATATTGTAGGAGAGTACGCCAATTTGATGGTGAAAGATTATAATGCCGCCTTACAGTATGTGCAAGACTATTTTCAGATGGATTATAAGAAGTTCGTGGCAAAGTATTTTAAAGGAGAGAGGGTGAATGAAATACAGCGTAACCTTACTCCCGATAAGTATCATCAGCTGTTTGGTCAGTTGTCTAAGCGACAAATGGAGATTATTTCAGATAAAGAGTCTCGCTGTATTGTTGTCGCTGCAGGACCTGGCAGTGGAAAAACACGTGTCTTGGTTCATAAATTAGCTTCGTTGTTGTTGCTTGAAGACGTAAAGCATGAGCAACTTTTAATGTTGACCTTTTCAAGAGCGGCTGCTACGGAATTTAAGCAGCGATTAATGGATTTGATAGGAAACGCAGCTCATTTTGTAGAGATTAAAACCTTTCATTCGTATTGTTTCGATCTTTTAGGAAGGATAGGTAATCTTGAAGAAGTAAAAGATGTGGTGGCTAAGGCGGCTACTATGATAAGTCAAGGCGAAGTTGAACCCAATAAGATAGGCAAGACTGTATTGGTTATTGATGAGGCTCAAGATATGAGCAAGGACGATTATGCCTTGGTAAAGGCTTTGATGGACAATAATGAGGATATGCGTGTGATAGCTGTGGGTGATGATGATCAGAATATCTATGAATTTAGAGGTTCAAGCTCTTGCTATATGTATCAGTTGTCTAAGGTAACTGGAGGTAAGTTTATAGAAATGACTGAGAATTACCGTAGTTCGGAACATGTGGTTAATTTTGCTAATAGTTTTGTGAAGTCTATCGGTGGCAGAATGAAGAGTACGCCTATTGTGTCAATGAAAGGTGATGCCGGATGGGTAGGCGTTACTCGTTATGCTTCAAAATATATGTATTTGCCTTTGGTAAAAGATTTGATTCATCATTATAACGAAGGCGGAACATCATGTATATTGACTCAGACAAATGAGGAGGCTGTAATATTTGTGGCTATGTTGCGCAAATATGGAATTAACAGCAAATTAGTGCAGTCTATAGAAGGTTTCCGTTTTTGGAATTTGGCGGAAATGAGGTATTTCTTGAAGTATATAGATAAAAGGGTTCATTCGCCGCTTATTAATGATGAATTATGGGAAGAAGCCAAAAAGTCGGTTTATAGTTATTATAAAGATAGCTCAAGCTTGCAGTATGTGAAGCGTTGTATAGAGTTGTTTGAACAGACTAATAAGGCTAAATACTGTACCGATTTTAAGGAGTACGTATTTGAATCGTCAACGGAGGATTTCTGTGATATATCTGGTGCCGATGTGATTGTTTCTACCATTCATAAGGCTAAAGGCAGGGAGTTTGATAACATATACATGTTTATCTCCGGAAATTTCATACGGAATGACGAGTTGTGGCGTCGTTATTATGTAGGTATAACTAGAGCTAAACAGCGCTTGTTTATTCATACCGATGGAGATATATTCGATGGCCTGAGCGTAGATAAATATGCTGTTGATAAGAATCAGTATCCTATGCCCGAAGAGGTCGTTTTACAGTTATCTCATAAAGATGTATATCTTGATTTCTTTAAAAGCCGTAAAATGGACATACTGTCTTTAAGGGGTGGTGATAGTTTAACGTATAAAGACTATTATTTGTTTGAGACTTCGAATAATAAGCCTGTTGCCAAACTCTCATCTATAATGCAGACAGCGTTGTCGGATTGGAAGGAGAAGGGGTATGAGGTTAAATCGGCTTCTGTACGATTTGTTGTGGCTTGGAAACCTAAAGATTCTCCTAAAGGAGAGGCTGAAACGGCTGTTTTATTAGCCGACTTGATATTGTCTCGTGTATAGATATAATAAAAACGAGGAAGTATGGCTCTGTTTATTTCAGCCGTTACTTCCTCGTTTGTTTATTTTAGAGTTCTATTATTCTTGTGCTAACGTAAATTCTACCGGTTGTCCGTGCTGGCAAGTTACGGTTACAATCGTTTCTGATTGGTTAGAGCTTACGTTTACTTTCTCATTCTGTGTAGCCATTTTCCATTTACCTTTCAGAATAAGCTTCTTTTCAATGGGTCGGCTTGGCTCTTTGGTGGTGTAGGTCTTTTCTGCGATATTAAGGTTCGGGTCGCATACGCTCATCAATACGTTGGTGCCCGACTGTTTACGCATTACCATCGTTTCTGCCGGTATGGAAACGAACAACTCATCATTTTTAGGTTGATAAGTATCGAAAGCGGCGTATGCTGTGATGCCTGTCTGCTTATCTGTTACTACATGAGCGGTATTGTCTTTCTGTATAACCTGATAAGGAGCTTTCTGGCATGCTGCATCCAGTTCTTCCTTGGTAGGCTGAATCAATACCATATATTCGTATGCGGCGTTCTTAGGCGCTGTTCCGTGATTGATATAGGCAGAAGCAAAAGTTCCTTGCGTCTTAGCACGGGTTTTCTCATGACGAGACTCCTGATCGGCAATTTGTACCTGTACGTTATCGCCGTTTATCAGGTAGTAATTGTTGTATCCGTCCTGAATGCAATGGCTCTTTCCGTCTTTCAATTCCTGATGGAAAGGTGCGTCTTTCTGCTTGCCGTCTACATATATGTCGCTCTTGCCTTTCTGGAAAGTGCTTTGGAAGAGGGTAGTTTCCGTAGGGTAAGAAGCGTTGCTGTTATTGATGCCTGTACCCAGACAAACCATGCGGTTATCGAAACAGAACACCGATTTACGGGCAACGAAGTCGGGCGTAAAGTTTTTAAATTTACGTTCCATAAGCTTCATGGCAAACATACCGTTTTTGCCTTCCAGAGAGCTGCTTCCGGAGAAGTTTTCTGTAGAATGCGCCATGGTAGTGCCCGGCAGCGGACTATCGAGCAGCTCGTACGGCAGATGTATGGTAGTGGTACCCGGCAGACGGTTCCAGTCCCATCCGTTTTCATCGAAACCGCTGGCTTTACGCGAAGGATATCCCATGATTTGAACCGAACCATAGCTTTGGTAGCGTCCGTAGCGGTTGTCTTTCTTATAAATTTCAGAACCCCAAACGTCGGTAGTATAACCTTTCAGAGTAACCATCCAGTCGCTTCGGCGGAAGATACCTGCCGAACCGTAGTTGTATACAAAGAAGCCTTGCGGCGCCTTAGCCGGGGTGATTCCTTCTTTTTTGAAGTATGCGGCTTCGGGAGTATCCTTATCGCAAAGGCGAAGATAATCTGCCGCTAAGTGGTGGTCGAATGTATTTCCTTCTCCCGACAAGTCTCCGGCGAGGGCGATATATGCGAATGAAGCAACATCGTCTTCTTTCATGCCGAATCCGAATGGGTGTCTTCCACCGATACCGATACCCCAATCATATAGATTACAGTAGTTACGCATAGAAATGAATGCCGATTTCAACACTTGGCGTGCTTCTACTGTAGGTACATATCGTGTATTGTTAGTAAGTGCTATGTATTGTCCTGCCATGGCAAGTACTCCGGTGGTATATGCTGGATAGAATCCTCCGTGGTGGAAAGTGGTTCCGTCAACCTTTATACCTCCAATGGTACCTGGGCTGTATTGCAACGAACCGCTCAGCCATCTTGAGAGTCCGGCAAGGGCGCGTGCTCTTTCTCTTTCGTCTACAAACAAGAGTGCCGCTACTGTTTTTGCCATCAGCAATGTATGCCAACTATCAAGCAACTCGTCTCGTCCGTACTGGAAAGGAATTCTTGTTTCCTGCAGTGCCGACCAGAAAATAAGTGCCGAAAGGATATTGTCACGGTTAGGAGCTTTCCAGATAGCGTCGCGCATCAGCCATGCTGTGGTATATATTTTTCGTACCTGATAACCGTAGTGGTGGTTTGTTCCCATGCCGCTACCGAAAGCGAAGCCTTGGTCTATGGCATAGTCCCAAACAAGGAAGTAGTTCTTCTTGGCTTGTTCCGAGTGGTTATAGTAGGTATCATAGGCAAATCCGGCGAGCATTTCTTCCAGATTATTCCATGACATTTCGCCTTTCTTGCGATCAAGTTCGTCGGGAGCAACAACCGGAGCACCGGTAAATCCGTTGCCCGAAGGACGGATATTGGCAGCCTTGAATGTATTATAGGCTTTTGCAACCTCCTTCTTAGGCGCTTTTTTAATGTCGAGAGCCGCTGTAAGTCGAGATTCTACGGTATTCAGTTCATTCTTTTCATCGGCAGTCAATGAGTTGCTCAGAGGCAAGTCGTATTTATATTGTTCCCATTGCCAAACGCGGCACCAGTGCCACAAGTCTCGGTATGTAAGCGAGTTGTTTGTAGGCATCTGCATGTCGGGAGTAGTACGGTCGTTTACCTTTTTCATAGGGAATGTAATTCGGTCTATGAATACTCGTCCCTTACGGTTTGGGGCAACGATGCGGTAGCCGGCTATTTTCTTATTCTGCTTATCTCCTTGCATGTGCTTGAAGCCTATCCAGCAGGCACGCCATCCGGCAGAATAGAGTCTGAATCCGAAGTGATAAGAAACTTGTCCGTCAGGAGCGTAGAACTCAAAGCGCAGAGAGTCTTGCTGAGGCTTTTCGTTATATATCCACAGATAGATACCGTTATCGTCTTTTAATGTGAAGGGCGATTCGGATGGAACGTTCAATACACTGTTTGGAGCGAACTTCCACTCCAAACTCTTGCTTCCTTCTTTATAGAACGAAGTTGATAAAGCCAATTCTTTTTTCTTCGAACTCTCGAAGTTCTGCGGTATTCCTTCTTCGAAACCTACGAATTGCGCAAAAGCGGTAGAGCTAAGAAAAAGTAAACCAAATAGCAGTTGGAAAATCTTTTTAGGCATAGGTACGGGTTAAAATAAGGTTGTTAATAATATATACAAAAGTAAGAGATATTTGGTTCATAAAAAACGAAGATTGTACAAAAAAGGTGATAAAATCATTCTCAACTTATTGCTATATAAAATAAAAAGGTTGCGCCATCGTTTTGTGGCACAACCTTTTTCATATTTATAGGTTTCTGTTATTGCATATCCGGAATCAAGTGTACTTCGGGGCGTATCTGAGGTATACGGTGTAACTTCATCCATTCGTTCAGATAAGCGCGATGCTGCAACAAGACTTCGCGGTATTTTTTCTCTATAGCCAAATTGCGCATTTCTCCGCGGTCGTTGTCCATGTCATAGAGTTGTTCGCGATAGAGGCCTTTGTCGTACAACACATACTTGTAATGATCGGTGCGCAAAGCCCAACCGCGTGCAACGCCCTTGTCGAAAGTAGTTTCTGTAACCACATACGGCTGATGCGCTTGTTTCGGGTCGGCTTTCTCTACCAATGATTTGAATGATACGCCATGCAAGCCTTCGGGAAGAGCAACGCCTGCCCAGTCGCAAACAGAAGCGAAGAAGTCTACGCCTTCGTTAACAAGCTGAGGCAATTCTTTGCCCGCGTTCTTCTTTCCCGGAAGAGTTACAATCAGAGGAACATTCACAACTTCTTCATACAGTGCTGATTTCTGATTCCAGTGATGCGCTCCCACACCGTCTCCGTGGTCGCTGGTAAAGATAATAACAGTATTTTTCCACAAGTTCTGTTTATCTATGGCATCTACAATCTTACCGATTTCTGCATCCACCTTCTTTACCAAGCGGAAATAGAGGCTACGGTAGCGTCTCCAATCGTCGGGAGTAAAATGACGGGTAGGATAAGCAGAATAATTCTGCGTTTGCTCATAGTCTATCACATCAGCATCGTACGGGTTGCGGGCAAAGTTCTGCGGCAGTCCCGGCCATTCATCCTGCGGCAGCTCAGGCTGATTTCCGAAAGGAAGGTTTTGGCTACGTGCATACTCGCATATATTATGAGGATTGTCGAATCCTACAACCAAGAAGAAAGGTTTAGAATGCTTCTGTTCTAGGAAAGCGACAGCCGATTCCGCCAGTCCGTTATCGTTATGCGGATGGATTACTGAGAAACCGAATTCTTTATCTGGCATTGAAGCGGTGTGCACATGCCATTTTCCGGCATATATACAATCGTATCCTGCACGTTGTACCAGCCATCCCAAGCTTGATGTACGCAAAGAATCGGCCATAGGCACGTTGTTTCGGGCAAGGCCTATTTCGTGAGACATGTGTCCCGTAAACATAGACGCTCTTGAAGGACCACTCAAAGGTGCCGAACAATAAGCGTTTCTAAACAATACTCCGGCCTGTGCCAAACGGTCCATATTAGGAGTCTGTACGTCAGTATTTCCCATGCAGCTCATTGCCGAAGCAGTCTGCTGGTCGGTTACTATATAAATGATATTAGGCAGTTCTTTCGCTCCTAAGACAGAAGGAGAAAATGCCGCAGCACACATTATGAGATTTTTTAAATTTGTCATAAAAAACGTCGTTAGGTTAACTGAAATATTACTTATTGTAACCGACAAAGATAATATAAAAAATAATAATGTGATAATTAAATTAAAAGGTTGCTGAGACTATCTGCTTCTCCTCATTATCTCTCCAGCCTTTTCTTTTTCGCTGTCGAACGAGAATACTTTGTAGATATCGGTGGCGTTCTGCGGGTCGATAATGCGCGGAGCCATCATTCTGAGAACTTTCAGTTGTTCGTCGCCAAAAGAGAACATTTTCATCATGCGAACTGTCTGGGCGCACGAGTAGTAACAGCCGAGGCTGGCTACCTCCAGTAGATCGAACTTAGTGTCGTCGAAGCTAGCTTTCTTTACTTTATTGTATAGTTTAGAGAAAGAGGCATCGTCAAGGCAATATACGGGGTACATCGGTTCCATAGGCAATGGCACTTCTTCGTATGCCGGTGGAGTAGGGCGTTGAGGACGACCGCCTGCATTATTCGCGATTGGTTCTATAAATCTTGAGTTATAACTCACCACCTTTCCGGTTCTGTCGAATCTTACAACGATATACTTGTCGCCAGCTATGATATTGGTTTTATAAAACTCCCATTTATCGCCATACTCGTCGAAGCTGCGCAACTTTGGCTCACCCAGAATATTGATAACCTCTTGTTGGCTCATTCCGCGCTCTACGTTCTTCTTGTTATCTTTGGCCGATGCCGATAGGCAAACAGCAAATATCAAAGTGGCTAAAATAGACATCCATCTTTTCATAATTCATTCTGTTTTTAAAGGTTATTGTTAGTTTTTGTTTTAGCAAAGGTAGCCCATTCATTTAGAACTTATAGGTATGAATCCCTATAAGTTGAGAGGGAAATTCCTAAAAAAACAATAGACCGATGTCACCTTTCGGTTGTTTTATCTGTTATTATGATGAATCGGTTCAGAAAATAATAGTAAGTTTAACAAGCTAAAAAAATAAAGATTATGAATTTTGAAGATTTAACTGAATTATTAGTCCCTATAGGAGTATGTGTTGCTCTTCCTATTAGTATAGTTTATCTGATTTTGAAAAGAAAAATCATATCAGAAAACAACAAAAAAGAAATCATTCTGGCAGCACTTGAAAAAAATGCGGATGTAAACATTGAAGAACTTGTAAAGAAAACGAGTGCTCCAGACAAACTTCTTAAGGAGAAGTTGCTTAAAAAACTTCAGTGGGGACTAATGACTGTTGTTCTTGGCATCGGTCTTTTGATATATGCCATATTGGTAAGTTCTGACGTTAATTTACAGTTGTATGTCATTGGGAGTGTTGCTTTGTTAGCCATCGGTGTTTCGCTGCTTTTTACTTATCTTTTTGGCAAAAAGATGCTTGCCAAAGAGATGGAAGTCGAAGAACAGAACTTGCGTCAGTCATAACGGAACTATGACAAGAGAGCAATTTATAAGTCTAGTTGAGAGTGAGCAGGAAGCGCTACGAGCCTTCCTGCTTGCCTTGTGTTGTGGCAACCGAGACGATGCCGACGACATAGCACAAGATGCTCTTGTAAAGGCTTATCTTTCGTCTTCGGGTTATCAGGAAAGAGGCCGATTCAGGTCGTGGCTTTTTAAAATCGCTCATAATACATTTCTTAACCACAAGGCAAGTTGTGTGGTGACAAGCGATATAGAAGAAGCACGCCAATTGGCTGCCGATACTTATACAGACTCAACATTCGCTTACCAAGACCTTTATCTTGCACTGCGTACCTTGCCGCTCAAAGAAAGGTCTGCGGTAACGCTTTTCTATCTGAATGGATACAGCATCAAGGATATTTCGGCCATCACAGCCGACTCTGAAGATGCCATAAAGAAACAACTCTCGCGAG
>ERZ1026903.550-NODE-550-length-17019-cov-5.281950_pt1 | contig 17019 bp, 15 predicted proteins | sample MGYA00380180_ERZ1026903 | MGnify/ENA primary metagenome ERZ1026903 (study PRJEB33269, sample SAMEA4719816) | human gut metagenome | biome: human-associated habitat; feature: organic feature; material: feces | place: Cameroon | collected 2013-10 ... | reverse complement strand
CGCCGAATATTTCCCTTTTGCTTCCGTTCCGGTCTCTATCTTCACCGCTCCGCCATGGGTACGCTTCAGCAATCCTTCTATATCCATCGCCTTGATGTCATTTCTGATCGTTACTTCCGAGCAACCGAATTCTTTGCTCAGATCGGTAACTTTTACTCTTCCTTTTCTGTCAAGTTCTCTTAATATCTCATTTCTACGTTCTTCCATGGCTGCCTCCCCCGCAACGATCTCTTAATAAATAAGTTTACACTATCTATTTATATTGTCAAGCACACAACCATTTCATTTTTAAGAACATTTGTCACTATCTCATTCTTACCTTACTCTGTCCAAGCTGTGTTGCAATAATCGTAAAAATCGGTACAAACTGATCTCCGAAATCTTCTTTTGGAAGGATCATTGCACATTCCGGTGCATAATAAATCCCGATTGTTTTTGGTGTAACTACCGCGCGTTCAATATGTTCCCATTCATATGTTTTGCTTTCTCCATTCTGTTCGATCGTGATCCCTTTCTCAGAAAATGTGTAATCTGCAGGTGCATTATATTCTCTGTTCACAACAACCTGTTTCTTAGCTCTCATTTTAAGCTGAAATGGTGTAGCTCCGAGGAATAATACTGCCGCAGCCAGGTAAAGTGCTGCGCCGATACCATTTACTCTTCCCGTGGTATAAGAGAAAATTCCCATAAATACAATGGCCAGTCCCAGAATATTTACCAGAAATCCACTGAATTTCGAATACGCATGAAACAAAAGAAAATCATATAATGCTTCTTTTGTCATACGAACCGTCATCCTGCTTTCCTTGATCTCTTCTGTCATTTCTTTTTCTGTCATATTATCTGTTGTCCCCATACAAAAAACCTCCTGTTTCTTTGATTTGTCCTTGATATTTTACTTCTTTTTTAGAAAAGTCCTTTTATACTTTGACATATAAAAGGACTGGAAATGTTTGTACTACTCGTACTATATTGCTATTTCAGATTAGTTTGCTTTTACTTTATCGTAAGCCCATCCTTCCGGACTGTAGATACCTTTCTGTTTCTTCTGCATCCATTTATCAAATGCTGCTGTAATGAACGGGCAGAGGAACAGGGTAATGATAGAAGCTGTTGCACACTGTGCTGTTGCCATACTTACCATTCCTTCCATTGAAGGGTCAGCTTCTGCAACTGCAGCAGGTGTCATAGCTGAGTTCAGGGCTGTTGTACCGATGGCTGCACCCATCGCATTTCTTTCCTTCTTTGGAAGAAGAAGGTTGATTACGAAGAAGAAGATAACTGCTGTTGCTGCAGAAATCAGTCCAAGTACGATACCGGAAGCACCTGCTGTCAGGATTGTCTTGATATCTGTCTTCGCACCGATAGAAATAGTCATGAAGAATGTTACGATCGGCTGTGCTGTCTTACATGCATCACGGAATCCTTTGTCCAGATTTCCCCAGAAGAATCCGATAAGCAGTGGTACTAATACTGCGATCAGGGATTTGATCGGGATATTTGCAAGTCCTGTTGCTCCAAGTGCGATCAGTGTAAAGAATGGTCCGTCATTCAGTGACAGGATTGAGATAGCTCCTGTATCTGTTGCATTTCCGAACTGTGAAGAAAGGGAAATGTACAGTGATCCGTTTGAGTTTGTAATTGTTGCAATTAATACGAATGGTGCGATTCCGAGGAATCCTTCCGGTCCGCAGATCTTACCAACAATAAGACCAACGATAACTCCAAGTAAGAACTTGGTACCTGTCATGATTACACCTTTGTAAAGCGGCATACCTACCTGTTTGATGTCGATCATTGATCCACATACGATCAGGAAGAATCCCATCATACATGCATTTCCTTCATAGAACAGTGCTGTTACATATCCTCCGATCTGGAATACCTGTGGTACAAATGTTGCAAGTACAACTGCGATTACCAATGGGATGATTACCAGACCTCCCGGGAGGTTTTTCATTTTATTCAGAATGTCTAAATCTTTTCTTGCATTCTGAACCTGTGTTTTTTCTTCGCTCATATTCTCTCTCCTTTTCTCTTTATGATGCGTTTTTCGTTTATGATCAGGATGGTTCCCCCGATGCTATCTTGCCGATTCTTTAAACAGACGTTCAACGATATCGCAGGCTGTATTGTCATTACCTGTAAGTCCGCCCTTTCCTACGACCGGAAGTCCGTCATATTTTCCGACTAATCTTCCGACGTCTGTCTGTGGAATTACGTAGTCCATCACTTCGATGCACTCAACTCCAAGCTGATAGCATACATTTACCATCGTGTCACCACCTGTTGTATACAGACCTGCAATCTTCTCTCTTCCGACCTGTTCCAGTACCTGTGAAATAATGGTTCCAAGTCCGGCATTGATACGGTTTGCACTCATTCCACCTGCATAGCCACGTTTTTTATCTTCTTCATCCAGATTCAGAAGCTCTCCGTGAAGTGCTGTCTCAAACAAAATTGCTCTTGGCTGGTTGTCACTTTCAAGAAGTTCAACTGCTTTGTTCACAGCCTTAAATGCTTCGTCCAACGCTTCATCTCCACCATTGATCAGCGGGATTGGTTCTACACTGATTCTGACATGTCTGGAATCTTCACATAATACCTGCATCTGCTTCTTCGTAACCGGTGTTGCACTTCCGGCTGCGATCAGAACAGTCTTTCCAGCTTCACTTGCTGCCGGTGGTACATTCGGCTGTTCTTCCTGAATGAGTCCTCTTCTGTATGCAAGTTTTGAAGTAAACGGTCCCGGATCCACTGCGACTACGTCCCAGTCAAGATCGATACAAGCCTGTGCGATCTGATCTACATCTTCCAATGTGATCGCATCCACAATAATGACACCTGCGCCATCATTTCTTACTTCAGTAAGAGCTTCTTTGATTCCTTCTTTTCCTTTCAGAACCTGATCTAATGTAACCAGTCCGACCTTTCTTCTGGTCTGGCCTGCAAGAAGTCTTGGTATGTAATTCTCTTTTACCGGTGTACGTACATCCTGTGCAACCGGTGTGTTGATCAGTGCAACTCCGTCGATCACAGAATATCCGCCAACAAGGATTCTTCTGGACTGTGGCATTGCCGGTACGACAACTGCTATCGTATCTTCATTTAACTGATCTAACATTGCGTCGATCTCTACTCCTACGCCGCCACGTAAAGTTGTATCGATACGTTTTGAAAAGTATTTTACGCCCATTGCTTTTAACGCATTGGTAGCTGATTTTACTTTGTCATATGCTTCCTCTTTTGGAAGTGGTCTTGAGTTACTGCTGATCAGGATTGCATCCAGAGATGCTGTCTCTCTTGCTTCCTGTGCTGCTTCCTCATTAAAAAATACTGCTGTTCTTGCTTTCGATCTCGCTAATAATACGCCTGTCGTTGTTGCTCCTGTCAGGTCATCTGCAACTGCTCCTATCAAAGGCATGGCACTTTCCTCTCTTTCTATCCGTTCACATATGAGCCGTACACAAAGGGATCCGCCATCCCTTTTGTGTACCTCTGTTATCATCTTGTTATTGCTTTTTGATTAAGCTTCTTTTTTCTCGTGCTGTTTTGCTGCGTATTCTGCAACTACTTTTGTAGACTCGATCAGACTGATGCATCCTGCAATTCCTTTACCTGCGATATCAAATGCTGTTCCATGGTCTACAGAACTTCTGATGAATGGAAGTCCGAATGTAAGTGTTACAGATTTTTCAAAGTCTAATGTCTTACAAGCGATGTGTCCCTGATCATGATATAAAGAAAGGATTGCATCAAATTTACCTGATTTTCCAATGTGGAATACGGAGTCAGCCGGGCAAGGTCCGATTGCATTGATTCCTTTTTCCTGAGCTGCTTTTACCGCAGGCTCGATCTCATCGATCTCTTCACGTCCGAATAATCCGTTATCTCCGTTGTGTGGGTTTAATCCTGCAACTGCGATCAGTGGATTCTCGATTCCGACTTTTCTTAACTCTTTATCAATGTTAATGACATCTTCCAGGATGACATCTTTTGTAGCGTAGTGACATGCATCTACCAGTGACATATGTCTGCTTACGAAGAATACTCTTAATTTGTGGCATGAGAACATGGTCAGTGCATATGGAGAATGTGTTGCATTCTGATAGATCTCTGTATGTCCAGGTTCTTTTACGCCGATCAGTTTGATTGCTCCTTTGTGAATTGGTGCTGTAGAAACTGCATCGATCTTTCCTGCCTGTCCAAGTTCGATTGATTTCATGATCCAGTCAACTGCCATCTGTCCTGCAAGCGCCTGAACTTTTCCCCATTCGATAGAGTCTGTATCGTAATCACCAGTCTCAATGATGTCTACTGTTCCGAATTCATATTTTGCTTCTGATGGATCTTCGATCTTGTTGTATTTCAATTCTTTTCCGAGAACCTTTGCAGCTCTTTCCATGATTGCGATGCTTCCGATTACGAATGGACGGCAGCAGTCGTGGATTTCTTCACTTAACATTGTTCCTACTACGATCTCAGGTCCGATACCTGCAGGATCTCCCATTGTGATTGCTGTAATTGGTTTATACTGTGTACTCATAATTCTTTACTTTCCTTTCTTTTTCGTTTCACTTTCGGTTTCGTTTTCGTTTCGATGTCTATATCTTACATTTCTTTTTTGCCTTTTGCAATAGTTTTTATCACTTTTTCGTAACTTTATCACAATTGCATAGATTCATTTTTCATTTTTTGTGCATTTTTCAGTAGTTTGTTAAGGTTTTATCACTTTTTCAGCTTTATTTTCATTTTGTTTCGTTTATTTTCGTTTTTATTATTGCTTTTCTTCTATTTTAGAGATATAATCAAAACAAGTAAAAAACAAAAATATCGAAAGTGGAGGGTATCATGAGTAAAAAACTTTTCTTTGGAAGTAACTTGAAAATGTACAAGAACATAAAAGATACCGTTTCCTATCTTCAGGAGCTGGAATCTCTTACAAAAGATATAAGCAGGGATGAGATTGAACTTTTCATTATTCCTTCTTATACAACTCTGGACAGTGCTTCAAAAGCTATTGACCAGAAGAACATCCGCTTAGGCGCACAAAATATGTGCTGGGAGGAACAGGGACAGTTTACAGGAGAGATTTCTCCTCTGATGTTACAGGAGGCTGGCATCGGACTTGTCATGATCGGACACTCTGAGCGTCGTCATGTATTTGGCGAAACGGATATCGAAGAGAACAAGAAAGTTCTCTGCGCACTGGAACATGGATTCAAAACTCTTTTATGTATCGGCGAGACTGCTGAAGAGAAAGAATTCGGCATCAGTGCTGAAGTACTCCGTACACAGTTAAAAGTAGGATTCCATGGTGTATCTGTCGAAGACGCAAAGAACATCTGGGTAGCATACGAACCTGTGTGGTCTATCGGAGTCAACGGAACTCCTGCTTCTGCTGATTACGCTGAAGAGATGCACAAAGTCATCAAACAGACATTACGCGAGATCTTCGGTGATGCAGCCGATGAAATTCCGGCACTTTACGGCGGAAGCGTAAATCCAGGAAACGCATGTGATCTGATCGTTCAGCCATCCATCGATGGTCTGTTTACAGGACGTGCTGCATGGCAGGCAGACAAATTCGACACTTTGATCCGCGATGCGATCAAAGCGCACGATGCAAAATAAAGCTGCTTAATATAGAAGACATATATTAAGCAGGAAAACATTTCAACAAACAGTAATTCATTAAAACATTTTAATTTTTATATCTAAGGAGGATATTCACTATGAAAATCGCAATCGGATGTGATCCAAACGCACAGCAGGCAAAAGAGGAACTGATCAAATTTATGGAAGATAAGGGTTATGGAGAGATCAAAGACTTCGGAAGCGAAGATCCGATCTATGCTAACACAGCAGTTGCAGTTGCAGAAGCTGTTGCTTCCGGCGAGTATGACCGCGGAATCCTGATCTGTGGAACAGGTCTTGGAGTTTCTATCGCAGCTAATAAAGTAAAAGGCGCTTATGCAGCATTACTTTCAGACATCTACTCAGCGAAAAGAGCCCGTCTCAGCAACGATGCCAACATCGCATGTATGGGAGCTTTCACAATCGGTAACAAATTAAGAGAAGAATTAACAGACGCTTTCCTGACAAACGAATTCGTTCCGGGATGCTCTTCTCAGCCAAAGGTAGATGCTTTCAGAGAGTACGAAGCAGCTCACCAGAAATAAGTTATAAAAGGTAATTTTAAAACAGATATTATCATTTTTTCATTTCTCCAATATAATATGATATAAAAGGCGGCATGCAGATCACACAACCTCTGCGTGTCGTTTTTTGTCCTAAAAAAAGAGACCACCGTCAGCAGTCTCTTCCTCCATATCCATAATATGTCTATATCTCAAAAATGTATTCTATAAATTATGATTTCTCTTTTCCACGTCCATGATCATGTCCACTCTTGTGGCATGTCTTCCGCCTTCAAACTTAGCATTAAGCCACTCATCCACGATGCATTTCGCAGTCTCGATACCGATCACACGTGCCCCGAATGCGATCACGTTCGCATCGTTGTGCTCTTTCGCCATTCTTGCTGTATATGGATCACTGCACACTACTGCACGGATTCCATTTACTTTATTCGCTGCCAGTGAGATTCCGGCACCGGTTCCGCAGATTGCGATCCCCTGCTCTACTTCACCGCTTGCCACTGCATTCCCGATCTTCTCACCGAATTCCGGATAATTACAGCTTTCATAAGAATCTGTTCCATAGTTCACGACTTCATGTCCCAGACTTTCCAGATATTCTACAATCTCATTTTTCATGTCTACTGCAGAATGATCATTTGCAATTCCAATCTTCATATTCCTGTTCCTACCTTTGTCTTTCATATTTTACTCATTTATATTATAATTAGTAGCGAAATAAATATCAATGTTTTCAGAAATGTTTTATATAAGGAGTTTTTTATGGTTAAATTAATCGCCAGCGACCTTGATGGCACACTACTTCAAAATGGCGCACACGATGTCAATCCAATTGTTTTCGACCAGATCCGCACACTGAAAGAACATGGGATCATGTTCGCGGCTGCCAGTGGACGCCAGTACCTGAATCTTCGCAGACTGTTCACTCCGGTTCAGGACGATATTGCATACATCGCCGAAAACGGTTCTCTCTGTATATACAACGAAGAGACTATTTCCAAAGGAATTATTGAGCAGGACCTTGCTTACCGTATCCTGGATGAAGTTGCCAAATATCCACAATACAACTGTATTATCTCCGGCGAACGTGTCTGCTACAGCACCTCGAAAAATCCGGAATTCTATAATCACATGGTAAATGTCATCCAGAATAATATGAAATTCATCGATGACCCCAAAACTGAGATTCCGGAACCGATCCTTAAGATTGCCGTCTGCGATTACAGTGGAACCGATGCGTGTGAAAAACATCTAAAAGAAATGTTTTCATCCGACATCAAGGTTGTTACTTCCGGCAATCTCTGGGTAGACTTCATCTGCCCGACCGCCAACAAGGGAAGTGCATTAAAAGATCTGATCGATCATTTACATATTGAAGCAAAAGACTGCGTCGTATTCGGAGACCAGTATAACGATGTGGAAATGCTGCAGACCGCCGGCACAAGCTATGCCATGGCGAACGCCGCTTCCGGTATCGATAAATACGCAACCCATGTTACCGATTCTGTAGAAAAAATCCTGCAGCAGATCATTGACGAATTACCTGCAGTATAACACTACAGAACCGCACATCTCTGCCGGAAGATTCGCAAGGAACCGCCCCTGACAGTTCCTGCAGGCGGCAACTTATCCTGCATACTTTGATCTCTGCAGAAAATGGGCAATATTACATACAAGCGGCAGCTTTGAATGAAGCAAATATAGCCGTATGTATATAATATTGCCCATTTTCCGTCCTCTTTCCGAGAATCTTATTGGAACACTACTAATACAATTTACTTTTCATATTTTTCAAAAATCCTGCACAGGAGAAACGCCTGTACATATGCCAGTACCGCAAATCCAAAGAACACCCATATAATACTTGCGATCACAAAGGATCTGGATGTGAACAATGTTAAGATGAGCGATCCGACACTTAAGCCTACGATCACGATCGTAGATGGAATATGCGCTGCCGCAAGAAGCAGTGCATTGCGCAGTGTTGCAAAGATTCCATTTTCAAATCTTGCAATATATGGAAACAGATACTGGAACATCAGCATCCACATTCCAAGGATCACTGCAAGTACAATACGCATAATACTGTACATACTTCCGCTGCTTCTTTTCAGAACTCCGATGATCCGGAAATCCACAAACAGCAGTATGGCAATGACAGCCATGACCAGCCAGCAGATGGTTGCCGGTCTGAAGTTCCTCTTATAGGCTTTCCAGAATTCCTTCCACACCGACGGGTCTTCCCCTCTTGCCATCTTCATCGCCACCGCATACAGAGCACTTAAGGAAGTTCCGATGGTGATCACCGGAATACATCCGACCACAAAGATCATGTTCAGTATAATAATATCCCCCAGTCGTCCAAGCACTCTCATTACCGGACTGTCAATTGCCCAAAATTTCATATCTTAACCGCCTCTACTTACTTAATCTGATTACATTCCAAGATGCTTTTCCAAGAAGAGTTGTCATGATTCCACCATCCATCTTTGAACGGTTAACTGTCTTTGGTACTACTTTTTCTTCGTAAGAACTATTTACCAGCTTCAGATCAGATTCTTCCATAACGATATGCTCTACCAGATGGAATCCTTCCATACCTCTTAAGTCTGTTGTCAGTTCAATATCATCTTCCAGTGTACGGTTAACAGCGAAGATTGTAAGCTCTTCTTTCTCTTCATTATACACTGCAACGCTTTCTACGTCAGTAACATTTTCATGTTTTGCTGTATCATGCTTTGTTGTCTGTACCAGAGGCATCAGTGCTACGCCACGGCCATACTTGGAAGCGTGAAGGAATGGATAGAAGATTGTCTGCTTCCATGCTGCTCCGCCGCCCTGATCTGTCATGATCGGTGCGATAACATTAACCAGCTGTGCCAGGCAGGCAATCTTTACTCTGTCTGCATGTTTTAACAATGTAATCAGCATCAGACCAACTGCCAGTGCATCCTCAAATGTGTAAATGTCTTCCAGCATCGGAGGTGCTACCTGCCATGGATGGTTCTGTGTGATGTCATCATCGGCTGCATTCGAATGGAACCATACATTCCACTCATCAAAACTGATATTGATATCTTTCTTACCACGTTTTTTCGCTTTTACATAATCACATGTTGCGACAACGGTACGGATGAATTCATCCATATCATCTGAGCATGCAAGGAAATCAGCAGTATCATTATCACGGTTTCCATAATACTGATGCATAGATACATAATCAACATAATCATATGTACTTTCCAGTGTTGTAGATTCCCATTTCGGGAATGTCGGCATATCAAGAGCAGAACTTCCGCAGGATACCAGCTCGATAGACGGATCGATCAGTTTCATTGCTTTTGCTGTCTCTTCTGCAAGACGTCCGTACTCTTCCATTGTCTTGTGTCCGAGCTGCCAAGGTCCATCCATCTCATTACCCAGGCACCATACTTTGATATTATGTGGATCTTTTACACCATGTTTGATACGAAGATCACTATATTTTGTTCCGCCCGGATGGTTGCAGTATTCCAGAAGATTGCAGGCATCTGCAATTCCTCTTGTACCAAGATTGACTGCCATCATCATGTTGGAATTTACTTTGTCTGTCCATTTTGCGAACTCATTTAATCCGATCTTATTCTCTTCCAGACTTCTCCATGCAAGTTCCAGACGTGCCGGACGCTCTTCTACAGGTCCTACACTGTCTTCCCAGAAGAAGTTGGATACAAAGTTTCCACCCGGATAACGAATGATTGGTACATCCAGTTCTTTTACCAGATCAATGACATCTTTACGGAATCCGTCATCATCTGACAACGAATTGCCCGGCTGATATAATCCATCATACACGGCACGTCCGAGATGCTCGATGAAAGAGCCATAGATTCTTTCATCTACTTTGGAAATCTGGAAATCTTTATCAATGATCATCTTTGCTGTCTTACTCATTTTCAACCTCCTATTATTACAATGATTACTCTTTTACCGCACCTGCTGTCATACCTTCGATGAAATACTGCTGGAAACATACAAACAGTATAAAGATAGGAATGATTGAGAAGAACGAACCTACAACCAGGAGTGAATAATTATCTCCGTATGGGTTGATCAGGGTGTTCAGTCCAAGTGTCAGTGTGTATTTTTCTGAAGAACGGATTACCAGTAATGGCCACAGGTAGTTATTCCATGCATTCATACCATTTAAGATCGCCATAGCTGCAAATGCCGGTTTCATGATCGGCATGATCAGCTTGAAGAAGATACCATATTCTGTTGCTCCGTCGATTCGTCCTGCTTCCAGAAGTGACTTCGGAAGTCCCAGAAGATACTGTCTGAAGAAGAAGATTGTAGATGCATGTGCAACGAATGGTAATACAATTGCGATATAGTTATCCATCAGTCCCCATGTTGTCATCTGTTTGTACAGTGGAAGCATGATAACCTCCAGTGGAACAGATAAGATCAGGAGAACGATTACGAACATAAAGTTCTTTCCTTTGAATTCATAGGCTGCAAATCCGTATCCTACAAATGCACTTACAAGAAGTGTTGCCACTACTGTAACGACTGTAAGAGTGATACTGTTAAAGAACCATCTCCAGTAATCATGCTGACCGGTAAACAGCAGTACATAGTTATCAAGACTCATACGGCTCCAGTCGATTCCAAGGTTCAGACCATACTGAAGAAGATCTCCGCCTGGTTTAAAGCTGGCAAGAAAGATTGTATAAATCGGAAGGATCACCAGGATAGCCAGGATCGAGAAGAAGACGATCATCAATATTGTACAAAGCCGGTCTTTATTTTTTCTCTTTTCGCCCATACTATCTTTCCTCCTTCTTGAATGTTCCTGTAGCTGCCAGCTGGATCATGTTGACGATCATAACAATAATCAGAAGTACAAGACCTACTGCGCAGGCATAACCCATCGCTCGTTTTTCAATTCCCTGCCTGTACAGATATCCGACGATCGTAAGTCCGATATTCTGCGGTGAGTTGTTACCTTTCCATAACATGTAACTTTCATTGAACATTGCAAGTCCTGCATAGATACTGATCGTTAACACATATACGGTTGTTGGTTTCAGAAGTGGAAGGGAAATCTTTGTAAACTGCTGCCACTTATTTGCTCCGTCGATAGAAGCCGCTTCATAAAGATCTGTTGAAATACTCTGTAATCCGGCAAGGAAGTACAGGATGTTAACACCTGTCCATCTCCAGCATGCCAGAAGTAACAGTGCAAAATAACCGGTCAGATCATTCTTTAACCATTTAATTGGTCCAAGTCCGAACATTCCGATCACCTGGTTGGCAAGAGAAGTCTCCATCTCACCAAACATCAGACGGAAGATCGTACCTGCAACTACGACTGATGTAAGTGCCGGAAGGAAATAGATAGATTTGAAAAATCCAGGTTTCTTCATCAGCTTACTGTTCAGAAGTGTTGCAAAAAGCATCGGAAATGGGATCAGAAGTACCAGTGTTCCGATCATATAACGTGTACTGTTAAACAAAGCTTTTAAAAAGATCTTATCGGACAGAAGTCTCTTATAATTATCCAATCCAACCCATTTATCCTGTAATACATCCTGAAAACTTAAAAGGACTCCGTTCGCGATTGGAACTGCCCAGAAAAATATAACAGTGAGGACAAAAGGAAGGATAAACACATAAGGAGCTAATTTCTGAGAATAGAAAAATTTCTTCATGGTTTTATGTATCCTCCTTCTTAAAAAGAAGGGGATGCGGCAGTTTTTGCACGCAACCCCCTGATTATTACATTACTAATTTCTTAATTGCAAATCTTATTTGTCGCCGAATTCATTTTCAAGAGTTTCCTGAGACTGTTTCAGTGCATCTTTTACGTCCATTCCTTCTTCGAAAATGTTGTTCAGTGTTGTTGTGCAGAACTCGTTGTTGATAGATGGATATTTAGAACTTGTGTAAGAATTAAGTCCGCCAATGCTATCCTGGAGCTCTAACAGAGTGTCAAATGGTTTTGTCTTGAAGTATTTTACGAACTGGTTGTCCGGATTCTGTGTAAGGTCTGTGTCTGTCCATACAGATGTATTAACAGGGTCAAATCCTAATACATTCCAAACTTCTTTGTTAGCGTCTTCAGACAGTTTGATGTAAGCGAATACTTCAGCTGCAAGGTCTGCATTCTTAGAAGATTTTACAACTGCTGTACCGGTTCCACCACCACCGATTGTCTTAACTGCATCGTTGTCTCCAAATACCGGAGGAGCTGCGATTGCAATCTTTCCTTCAAGGTCAGACATGTAGTTTGTAAATCTTGATGTCTGCCAGAAAGGCATGATCTGTACTGCGAAGTTACCACTGTTGTATTCTGGATAAGCTTCTTCGTTATCCGGCTGTCCACCAGCTACTGTTGCAAGTGCGCCTGCATCCTGCATATCTTTGATGTACTGAAGTACTTCTACAACTTTATCATTTGTAAGGTCAAGGTTACCATCTTTGTCAAGGTAATCAGTACCTTTCTGAGCTAACATAAGGTTAACCATCCACTGAGCTGTTGTCTCAGCACAAGCGAAGTTCTTACCTGTTTTCTCATGATATTTCACACCGGCTGCTTTGAAGTCATCCCATGTCTTAATTGTTGTGTAATCAATTCCTGCTTCTTTTAACAGATCATCATTGTAGAATGCAACTGTTGTACCAACGTGTGTTGGGAATCCGTAATATTTTCCATCTTTTCCGTAGATGTCAAGACGAGATTCAACTACGTTGTCTTTGTATGGTGCGATTGCATCTGTCAGATCCATAAGTCCGATCTTACCATTTGTGAATGAAGGGAATTTTCCAAGCTCGATATCAACTACATCCGGAGCTCCTTTTCCTGATTCCAGTGCAAGCGATAATTTGTTGTGCATATCATCGTACTGCATATTAGAAAGTACTAATTTAACCTTCTTATCCGGATGTGCCTCATTCCATTTCTTAGCCATCTCTGTGTAGAATTTCTGGTGTAACTCGATGAATGTCCAGACATTAATGGTTGTTGCATCCCCGTCAACCTTCATCTCTGTTGTTCCGCCCGACTCGCTCTTAGATGATTTCTTAGAATCACTCTTTTCACTTCCTGCGCTACATCCAAGCAGCATAGTTGCTGTCATAGCTACACAAAGAAGCACTGACACTACTTTCTTTTTCATAGATTTTCCTCCTTTTAGATATATATTTCTCTACAGGGTCTATGTTCCCTGACAGATTCAAAATAATTAAAACATTTCTTTCATCCATACCAGCATCTCACCTGTTTTACGGTTATCCCAGCAATGATATGGAATTGCTTTGAGTTCTATATCTTCGAATACCTGTTCTCTGGTATCATATAATGCACCATCCTGCCATGTATCCATGTTCAGTTTCTTTCCTGTGAACCGAATCGTCGTTACTCCTCCAAGAAGTTCGGATTCAAATGTTTCTTTCAGCTCCTGTTTCGTGTTAACGAAGATAGATGGAAGATTTTCCCCATTGTCTGTTTCTTCCAGACAATATACTAACGGTCCTTTTACCAGAGCAACTTTTCCTGCATCTTCTCTGACATTCGGATTCGCTCTTACGAATTTCGCGGATACCTCAAAGTCAATCTCGATCTCTGTCTGTTCTTTGATGTCTTCTATTAAAAGATAAGACTGACTGATTCTGGCATTTCTTAGAATCTTACCATCTCTTTTGATCGTATAGGTCTTCACATAATCCGGTATTCTAAGTGCCAGTCTGTGTTCACCCTCTCCATCAGGAGTTATTGCCATCCGAATATGTCCTGTATTCGTCAGATCACTTTCTATCTGAATCTTTAATGCTCCTTCTTCCAGTTCGATCTGAGCTTCATTAGAAATGTATAAGTTCACATATGCTGTGTTCTTATCAGTGAAATATATGTACTGTCCCATGGACGCCAGTGTTCTCGCTATATTTGGCGGACAACACGCAACTCCAAACCATTTCTGTCTCACCGGTTTTACATGCTCTTTGGAAGTTCTGTCGATACAGTTATCCGGCCACACTTCCAAAGGATTTACATAGAAGAAACTTTTTCCATCCTGTGCTATTCCTGATAACAAGGTATTATAAAGCGCTCTTTCTACCACATCCATGTATGAAGCATCTTTTGTGATCTGTGCCATTCTTCTTCCGAAAAGAGCAAGTCCTATCGATGCACATGTTTCTGAATAATTACAGTTGTTCGGAAGATCATAGTCTGTTGTAAACCGTTCCAGAAGACCGGATGCTCCGATGCTTCCTGTAATATACATCTGACGTTTTGTCATATCCTCCCATAATGTCTTGCAGGCATCTAACAATTCTTTATCCTTGTATTCATATGCCAGATCTGCCATTGCGCAATACATATATACGGCTCTTACTGCATGTCCTTCTGCCGTCTTCTGCTCTCTTACCGGCTCATGTGACTGTGAATATCTCGGATCATATCCGGCAAATTCCGGGAATATCTGTTTATATTCAGGTCTCTTTTCTTCTTCCAGGAAATAATTTTCTCCCACGCCTCTGGTATCAATAAAATACTTTGCTGTTTCCAGATATTTCTTTTCACCGGTTACATGATACAGACGGATAAGCGCAAGCTCAATCTCCTGATGTCCCGGATATCCATGGATCTGACCTTCATCCGGTCCGAATGTCTTGCAAATGAGATCTGCAAATTTCTTCATGATATCGAGAAACTCTGTTTTTCCGGTTGCTTTATAATACGCAACTGCTGCCTCCGTCATATGTCCTGCCGTATATAATTCATGTCCCTCTTTCAGATTTGTCCAACGTTTTGATGGATCCTTAATCGTAAAATAAGTATTCAGATATCCATCTTCACATTGGGCACGTCCTATAAGGTTAATCGTTTTATCCGCAAGATATGACAAATGTTCATCCGGCTCTGCTTCCAGTGAATAAGCTACCGCTTCCAGCCATTTCGCTACATCTGTATCCTGGAATACTGCTCCTTCAAAATCTCCGTCAGTTTCTCCCGCCGCAATCTTAAAGTTTTCAATACAATGACTTGTCTCCACATCCGGAAGTCTGTCATTTAAAATGTCCCACTGATACGGGATCAGTACATCTTTTACCAGATGTATATATCTGTTCCAGAACTGATCCGATATCTTGATCTTATTCAATGGTACTGTTTTCAGTTTCTTGTCATCCATAACCTTTTCCTCAGAACATTAACTCCGATTTCTTTTCCTTAATCGTTTAATATCCTTTTTTTACAATTTCCCTTTTTTCCCAATATACAATGCAAATTTCTTTTTACAGGTTTATATTTTTTTATCTTATTTACCTGTTTCTTTGTTTGATTAGATTATACGCTCACCTTTATGATAAGTGCAAGTAGAACTTAAACGTTTTATTTTGTGCAATATGCACAAATCTATTATAAAATAAGCACTTACAGACATTTTTTTCTTCTGTAAGTGCTTATTTTTTTCTGATTTTCATTATTTATTGTTTTGATTATGAATTTTCTTTAAGATTTCTGACCGAACTACGCTCCAGCATATGACATCCTACACGATATATACCATCCGGTTCTTTCAGCTCTTTCTCCTCTACCATACGCATAATTACCTCGCTTGCCGTATAACCTATATCATGAAGTGGAAGAGATATCGTAGTAAGCGGCGGCTTATAATATCCTGAAAGTTCACGGTTATCATATCCGGTTACCGAGACCTCTTTTCCCGGAAGCATTCCTCTTTCTTCCATTCTGTCATACACTCCACCGGCCATAAGATCATTCATGCAGCAAATCGCTGTAACCCCCTGTTCCAACAGCTGATCCGTACCATTATAACCACTTTGTCTGGTCCAGTCCCCGTAATATACACTTTCGGGATTATACAGAATCTGATTCTCATAAAACGCCCTCTGCATACCCAGAAGTCTTTCCTGTGTATGAATACTATCCGGTTTTCCTGTTATAATTCCTATCTTCCTGTGGCCATTGTCGACCAGATGTTTGACAATCTGATGTGCCCCGTCTTCATCATTTACTACAATGGACGGGATATTTTTGTTTTGTGTATATCCGTATGCCATAACGGCCGGTACCGGAAGTTTTTCCAGAATACACTTCATTACACGTTCATGAGCAGTTACATATATAACTCCCTCAACCTGCCTTGCGATTAATTTATCAATTTCCTGCTCAACCCGGTCGTAATAATCATCTCTGTGATAATAAAAATCATTGTATTTTTTAAATAATCTCAGATTGATCAAAAGTATCTGATAATTATTTTCCTCACAATGTTCCGTAATTCCGTCTACAATATCCGGAATACTGAAGATCGTCATATCCTCGACAATTACCCCTATTGTCCTGGTATTCTTAGTCTTCAGATTTCTCGCCACAGTATTGGGCTTATAATTCAGCTCTTTTATCTTGGCCATCACAATTCTTCTGGTCTCATCACTGGCGCCAGGCTTGTGATTCAAGATATTTGATACTGTTGCGACAGAGACATTGCATTCTTTTGCAATCTCTTTAATCGTAACCATCTTTTTATTTCCCCTTTGCACATTTTTTTGACTTAAAGCCACATATTCGTTACCCTTTCCTACTATCTTAGACTACTTTTTTCTGTCTTGTCAATCAATTAATTCTATGCTAAAATGAATCAAACCTTATTTTTCTAATAAATACAATGCCCAAGGAGGATTTATGAATCAATCACTTACACTTCCTATGGCAGATAAATTCTATCATGATAAGCAGACATCTGCTTTCATACGATCCGTGAATGTCTCATGGGAAAAACCAGAAAAAGACCATTATTATCTTGAATACAGCTATAATCAGAAGGACTGGTATGCACTTAACGGCGGG